>Ga0307515_10002538_pt1 | contig 39443 bp, 40 predicted proteins | sample 17_EM_MG_FD_194513 | JGI IMG/M metagenome (GOLD analysis project Ga0307515, IMG submission 194513) | Populus trichocarpa ectomycorrhiza microbial communities from riparian zone in the Pacific Northwest, United States - 17_EM | ecosystem: Host-associated > Plants > Roots > Unclassified | place... | reverse complement strand
ATCTCATCGGCATCGCAATATTGACGCGTTTTGGTGAGGCTTGCTAACAAAATCACGCTAGCTAGGGTGCCTGCAGCATGCTAACCCAGGCAGGAGCGCCCAAAGCGCCCAATACGAAAAGTCTCTTTTGCCAGACGAAGGGATATGTATCCACGTCCAGTCATAGCTAACCCACAACCTACCAAGAATAGCATTCCAGAGAAGTACTCGACTGTACGTAAGAATACTGTTGTGAATGTCAGTTATGGCCAAGCGTATATCCAGCAAGTTTCTACTACCCAAAAACTTTTGGCCTCTCTCCACGAGCTTTCGTCGCAGAGCGCCATCCTTTATATCATGATACTTGCAGGGAAAAACAGGTAGCTTTGTAATTTCCTGCTATCCAGAGAAAGGCTCGATTATAATCTGGGGGGCGTGTCTTCGCAGTCGACCACCCACGTAGCGGTAGTTCCACAAATGCACTTGCCAACACCTGCCACCGGTTCTGGTTCGCAAAGAGGGTAAGCAGGGGTCACGATTGATGAATTCGATATCAATCGCAATGAATTCGGCTAGCTCGCCGTCCATCTTCGCATACACTGGCTCTCCAGGTTTGAACAATACCCACAGGTCCTCAAAAGTAGCACCCCCGTTTTTCTGATGAATCTCCGATTCCGGTTTGAATTTTTTCTCATATTGCGGCCTTATAATGTTCAGAAACACCTTGGTCTGTCTTTTAATCTCCGCTGGTTCGTAATCATTCAGTTCAGGTGGGAGTTGCTCTCGACCGGCGAGAAGTCCTTGAATATACTCCTGTATGTTATCATAGTGATAAAGAGGAAACCGCCAAGGGTAATCAAATCGTATGAATCCTTGCCTTCTTTCCAGAAAATGCATTGGATCGTATCGGATAACATGTTGCAATATACAACGAATGACATCGGAGTAGATGCGCATAGCCGGCATAGATTGCATTACAATATTGACGTCCGAATCAAGATTGACACGCATCTTCTCATCAGCATACTGGTTTTTCTTCATGCTTGGTTTCGAAGGTGCTCCAACTGGAAGTGTGCCCTTACATCTCGAAAAACTTCGATTAATGCGAGTTTCTCATCCTCATCTTCCGGAGCATCTTTCTAGCTGGTGAACTTGCCATCGCTCTAGTATGACTTATAGGAGCCGTTGGCAAAGGAAGAATCCTTATCAAGCAGACAGACATTCCACAAAACGTCTAATGCGGTGTTTTTATCCTCCGACGGCTTGTCTGATTTATCCTTGTTAACAATAGTAAGTTGATCAGGGAGCGCAACTGTTTGCTCATCCTCAATCTTACTAGGAATGTGATCCATCTTTTCATTTCCTCGACCATATTGGTGTGTCTTAGTCAACGTTTCAAGTTGTGATTCAATTTCGGGAGACGGGACAATGTCTTTGTGTGTGAGAGCAGGTGAACCCTCGAACTCTGTAGCTCCTGCATCGCTACTTTTGGGATGCTCATGAGTCGTTTTTGCACGCTTATGAGGTAAGTCATTGGAGCCTTGCTCGTCTGGATCTGAAGTGCGTCGCCGTAGCAAAGAGCTGTCCGTAGAAGTCGTTATTTGTGGGATCCCATCCCCTTGTTCTAGCTATGAAAACCTCTCTAGATCAGATTCATTGAACGTTTCGCAAGCACTGCTAGGTTCTAAATGGGATTGTTTACTTACGCTACAGTCGGGCTGCTCACTCCTCTGATGAGTATCTGACAACATGGACGCCTTGTAAGAACAAGAACTTTCAAAAGGATAGCTTTCCTGTAGATGAAGAAGAACATTGAGGTTGAATCCGCTAATCTAGCGATAGTTAGGAGTTTAAAACGTAAGCCTCTAGTTAACACTGTCAAGGTAGGGGTGGTCAGTGTTCACGCGCGTTATTTGCAGTGGCACTTGTTAACGCTTCATCAGGCTGGCCTATTAACATCATGGCTTGATGGAGCTTGGGGTTAAGTTGGGAGATGATAAAGCTCAGCCTCCACATGTTTGAATCCATGCAGTAGCTTCAGCAGCACGCCTAGAATATACGAGGCACATTGCATTTGCCCTTCGCAGGACCGCAAACCGGTGAACCAAAGCAGGCTGAGGCAATGCAGCTCTTGATTCACACTACCAGCGCTAGCTCATTCTTCAAATTAACTTTCTGGATAACTGCCTTCTCTTGCATTTGAACATCCACATACTTGAAGGCGGCCACGTGACGGCACAGTACGTCTTCTGAGTCTCCAAAGTTACAAGGGGACGGTAGTGGTTATAACTGGATCACATCGATATTAAGGGAAACCACCCGAGTAATATCGCTTAAAGGATTATGACAGTAAGCGCAGTGCAGATGTGGTGCTATCTTTCAAGATTATTGACCGCTAACTGGCACTAAAAGGACCAGTCCTATTAGCGACGCCAATTGGGACAATATATAGCCTCAAATTCCGGTCGACAAAGATCCACAATTAAGGCGACACATCACGAACTTTGAACGAGCGGCGGGTGTCGTGAGAAAAGGCCGTGGGACTGCAACATAAAATTATGCTTTAAATGAGATAGAAAGGAAGCTGTTGGCTCTGTCGACGGAGCTGGCTGCAAAGGCTACAGGGAAGGGTATGAGACACAAGAAGAAATAAGCTAGGTTAAGATAGGCATCTGTATAACTAGGGGGTAATTTTTGATTTGAATGGAGTAGATAATTATGCTGCTTTTACTAATTGTTTGGTGCAAGGACTCTTTGAACGTTGAATTGTGACGGTTGCTTCGGCCTACGGCTCGATTTCAATTCGTCCCCGAGGCTCGGTGCAAAAAGTCGTGGCCGTTTTTGAGAGAAACGCTGCTACGTCGTAGTGGCAGAACTCCTTATCTATCCACGCGATATTTGTTGGTAAAGATATTACTAATTGGCACGCTCTTTGAGTTTTATACACAAAATTGATTTCCTCGGGCTCGTGTTATAGGTATATTCGTGATCAAGCAGCCAAATTTTCACTTTGGCCCTCGTGGGCAATTTCATCTCCACCTCAATAGAGGAAGATAGCACGTGGTAGTCTAAGTCATTAATTCAAATAGCTATGCAACTCCATCCAGATGAGTCCGAGTCCACAAGACCGTGTGGGGAAAGGCAAGTCGAGCAAGATAAGATACAAACGAAAGGAAAACGACTAAATGCAACCATTGTACAAGATATACAGTCAATGTAGCATTCACGCTATGCAGAAGAAGCAGAATCCCCAACTCAATCCTCCGTCACAGCAGCTCTCTTGTCGCGATTAATAGATGCAATTTGGGACCGTCTACTGCTTCGTCTCCCACTTCTACCCAGTCCCGTTAATTGCTAGAATTGCCGGTGAAGCAGTTCCCGATCCGTTTGGCTTTTTTGTCTTGAGGGTCAACGGGAAGGGGTAGTCATCCGCATCTTCTTCCTCACTGTAGCACTGTTACTACATATCGAGTAGAGTATTCAGGATAAGACTTACGGTAGCTTCCATGCAATGTAATCCTCCGTGCTGAGTCCTTCACGGCCTTCTTGAAGGGATGCGAAATCGCCAGGAGTCATCATGCCGGACCTATCGCGCGGCGAACCAGGCTCGGACAGCGGCCGAGAGATCTTTACATCTTGCGAGCCGAAGAAGTCGGGTCCGATGTCGTCCTCGAACGCACTAGGATATGCTGTCATTGAAATTAGTGGTGTCAACAGAAAAACAGCTAAATATACTAACCCCTTCTAAGCGCCAATTGCCGTGCCTTGACGTATTCCATGCCCATCCGCTTCCAATCTAATAAATCGCTCAACCTCTCCGTCCGGTTGCGCTGATTGATTCTCTGTCGTTTGCTCTTCTTCGTGAAGTCGAACATGTAATTCGTAAGCTGATTAACAGAATCATCAACGCCCTTCATTCGTCGGTCCACAATATAGATTCCGTAGTCTTGTGCGTTTTCGATCAGTTCCTCCATGTAGCATCCGAATCCAGACAAGTTGGTTGTGATGCTTGGAACACCCATTACCGTGCACTCTGCTGGCGTATAACCCCACGGCTCATAATACGAGGAAAATACACCGAGATGTGTACCACGGACAAAGTCATCGTAATCCATAGGAAGAACTGGGTTAGAAGAATTAAGGAATTCGGGGTGGAAGACGACCTTGACTCTGTCCGAAGGATGGTTGAATAATTGACAACGCCGGATTTGGTTGAGAACTGGATCGTCGGCATCATTGACCATGTTATGCGTGACAATAGGTGGTAGGCTGTGTCGCTTCATGGCAAACAGACGCCGCCGTAGCATGATCTTGTCTGCGGGAGAAATAAGATCTTTGTCTTCCGGTAGTTCTTGTCCTTCATGCCAAGCAATAGACCTTTCGAAGAGCTTTTTGCCTACATTCTGCTCGATGATTTTGATGGTATCGTGGAGGGACTTGATGACCGCCTGTCCTTTCAGCGCCTCAACTGTCAGCGACTGTGTTTGAGCGGGCATGATAATAAAGGCAACAACGGTCATGTTTGATCCCGAGCTCTTCATCCTGTGGTTCAGACGTGCTAGTGACTCGATGAACATGTCAACACCCTTATTTCGGTATTCATATCTTCCGGAGGTGAAGAAATATAGCGTGCTCTCAGGATCGAAGTCGTTATGGCCATAGAAATGGCCTCGTACGAAATCATTTATCTTGACTTTCGCTTGTTGATGCAAGTTCTGGAATTCGTGCGTAGCCGAAAACTTCTTCACATTCAGGCCATTTGGTAAGACACCGTCCGGTTTCCTCTTGAGGAGATGCTCGCTTTCATATGCTGTGATGTGCGAGACGGTGGTGAAGACATCTGCTGAATGCGCAGCGCCTCGCTCAATGCAGTACCTATGGTAGATACCGCGTTTACCAGCCTCAGCATCTACATCAAAGTATTGAAGATTATTATAAAAGTCGACGGAGCCAGCGCAGAGATAGCGCCCGAGAAGGGTTGCGTGTGTTGTGAAAATTGTCGTGACATCAATTCGCCTCTTCTTGCATAGCGGAAGAGCCACACCTGCGAGCCATTCATGAAACTGCGCTACTACGGCCTTGCGCTTTTCATGAAAGACGTACTAATTGAAATTAGCCAGGGTTTTATCACAAGACTGAGCGCTATTTACCTCGCCCAAGAACCAAGCAATCAGGTAGCCGAATACTATGGCCTCGTTCGTCTCAGCATCGCTAGGAGGTGAGGGAATGCCTGCTGTAGACCATAGATCGCCTTTCCATTCATCGAGATAGCCATAAGCGGTGCCGGTGTCGAACAAGAGTACTCTTGGCGCGCCATCAATGAGCCATCTACCGTATAACGTCTTAATTCCTCGTTCGTTCATAGATTTAATTGTCTCAACCAAAGCAAGATCCTTAGGAGTCAGTTCCTCGACTTCAACAGCGGCCTGGGAATGACATGAGCAGTTATTCTATTAATACCAGGCGTGTTAAGACGTACGGAAGCCCTGTTGAGAGGGCCGAGTAGTGTGTATGACGACCCATACTCGGCCGTGGTAACCTGGGCCTTGGACTTTAGGACAGAGTAGATTCCTCCCACTGAATAGTGTCAGTATCAAGCGAACTGTAGGAAGAGGTAGTCTTTGCGCATACCTCGATTTGCAACCTCCGTCGCGACTTCGAAAAGAACGTGATTAGTGACATCTCGTGTTGGTGCTAGGTCGGACATGGCGTCGGAAAATCAAAGCGAGATAACGATTGGTGCTGAAATAGAGAGATTGAAGAATTAAACGGGTTGTCACGAGGATTTCGACAAGTCTGCTCAACCGTCAGTGGTTAGAGTATGAAGAATTGAGTAAGCTCAGAGCTCTGGCAGGGATTTTCCCCACACCTGATTGTCGAGTTTTTGTCTGGATTGGAAGGCAAGAGGAGCGATTGAAGTTGAAGTAGGCGGCACAATTGGCTGCGCCGTCCTTCCGTTGCGGCGTGGAGAGGCCTAAATATAGGGAAAGGAAGAAGTTTCGAAGATCGACGGGAGGATTTCTGGCAGTGCAGCGAGAGATGAAACGGAGCTGTGCCGTTGAGGGAGGTGGAGATGGTTGGACGCTAAGCGCAGGATAAAGATCTCCAATCCTTGCTCAAATTACATCACAGCCGTCTTGTGATTGCGCCTTGCAGCTTGTCACTGCACCGGAAAGCTCTTTATGTGTGAGCTCCGCCGATCGTATCGTTAACTACAACTTGCTCGAGGCCAACGGGACCAGCTATCCGCCACCACAAAGGGCCTAACCACCCTTGCCGGGATAGCTAGACAAAAATGCTGGGTCAACAAAAATTGCCCTCTACGAGATATTCCGCTCGAAATCTTCCACTCCTCGACAAAATCGATCTTCAGTATTCTTTGACGCCCCTCTCTAGATCTACGCTTTGCGTCATTGCAGCAGGATAGCTTTTAAGGTCTGCGGTGGAAATGCGGGGTGTGCTTCGCATGGAAAGTCGGAGCGACTGCAACAAAGCCGTTGGCAAACCTCAAAATTCCGAGTTCCCAACTAAGCCAAGCGGATAAGCCTCCGCTGCCCACCTAATACTTTTGTATCCCAGATAGGCAAGCCGTCGCTGCATCGGCAGGCGTCACGTCTGCAAAAGCTTGCTTGAGGCCCAACACTCGCTGCATTGAAAATATTTTCTGAGCTGAAGCCGGCGAACAGGTGCGGACGAGTCCATGGCAACGGCTGCAGGTGGCTTTCGTTTATGTGGCCAGTAATCGGCTTGCACAACGTTCGCTTCGACGGAAGAGGCCACCACTAAGGCTTATCTAAGTACTTATCAAACAAATCTAAGGCGTGATAGTCAAAGGGGGTCGCTTTATAGGGGCATATACAGCGGATCAGTAGGGGACAATTTCATCATCTGTGTCACTCTGCATGATCAAATTTTTCTGTCTCACGCGCCAAGCTTTATATCCCCCATCCCAACACTCCCAAATTTAGCTGCCAAAGTCTTAGATCCTCTCACATTACTATGTCAGGGCTCTATATCATGTACGTAAAGGATGGAGGATTCCTACAATGATTATTTGCATTGATCCTATTTTAGCGCTTACTCAACTGCCTCACCGCTCTCATGTATTTAATTCAATCAGATCTCTCCGATCAAAAGCGAGTAGCTGACTAGCTGAGCTAGAACGTGCCATGAAAATCTCGGCGCCCAATCTACTGTCGTAGGCCAGGGTGCAGCACTTCAGTCGCTATGTTTTGATTGAATCTTTCTAAGAGTTTATTAGATTCCGAACCTTGTAGATCTCCTGCAACTCGCTAGTAGAATACCCCATTTTTCCTTGTTTGCACCTCCGCCTCCTCTGCGTCTCCTTTTTATTAGCGGCTTCCTCTGGCTTCTACGTTAAGGAAATGCTCGCTAAGTATGCTAGCGCGTAAAGCTTGTGACCGAGGCGCGAGCCGTTACCACAACATATACACTTGCGGCGAGCTGTCAAAGACTTCACAGCTGGATATGGTAAGTAGCCTTTGCAAGTTGCTTAATAAAGTCTTGACTTATTCAAGGTTCTATCCCTTCCCACGCTGGTTTACGTCCACGCATATCGATAAGGGTTTGGCCAATCACAGGCTCTCGTTCAACTGAAGGCTTGGCTCTGATGTTCATAGGCTTGGCGCCAAGCTGTGGACGCCAGCGCGGGAAGGGATAATCCACGATCCTATGCGTTTCTAAGAAAGAAATCTGCATATCGGCTTGTTTACCAAGTTATCGCCATACCATCAGTTGTGGATAATGAAACCTTTACAACTTAATATATAGGAGACTTTTACAATTCCCTAAGGTATCTGAAGCCATTTATAAGGACTTCCTAGACCACCAAAATCCAAGTGGGCGCCTAATCCCCTACAAGTCAGAATCTGTCTACAGTAGTGCATGTATACCAACACTAACTCCTCCAAGGTCAGATCCTGACACCAATAACGCCTTAATCTTACGCTTATCCATGAAGCATAGCAGAAACCGTTACGATTCAATTAACTCTTCACGAAAAACGTGTAGCCTGCGCTCCCTTCACCACGGTTCTCCACGGACTCTGTGGTATATTCATACACCTAGTCTTCGGACCAAAAATACTATAACTGCTTCTTGGCTTCCTCTCGCGGTACAGCTCTGCGCACTTGATCCTTCGTCATTGATGATGTTCGTTCTTATCCAAATAGATTGCGATAGTGTCGTCTGTCTTGGCGCCTTTCTCCCCGCAATTGAACTTGGGCTTGTAGTTCTTCCCGTTGTTAGCTCTAAGATTATTCCATTCCCTGCCATTGCCATTATCCGGTAACTTGTTTGGGACATGGGAATCGAGGCCTTGATTCGCTACTTTGTATGGGACTCTCGGTTTGAACTTTTTAGAATTAATGACGATGTTGTTCGACTCACTAAGACAGGTCGGCCAAGGGGCTAAGAGACCATAGGATTCGATTTTCGAGTGTTTCCACGCGAAGATAGACTCATGCACATGGCTGTATGACCGGCTTCCACCACCCCTCTGGCAAAAATTTATTTCGCTACGGTACACGGGCTCGCTCAATCGCCACCAATTGTACATGGTAATTGTAGCGAACGCCTATGGTTGTACGCACGGGCTATTTTGGTTGCCCTGGAGAATTATTCTGGTTGCCCTAAGGAATTGTCCTAGTTGGCTAGGGGATTCAAACTAAAGCAATTTAGAACTTACCTGACGTACGCTTCCTCTTTCTTCCCCTTTTTACCCACGCCTCTAAAACGCAAATACAACGCTGTCTCTGCAGAGAGGTTCATGAAATTTGGTAATATCGTACGGGTGGAAATCTCACGATATTTGACAAAGATCACGACGCTGCGGAGGAGGGCTGATCGCAAACAGAGGCGTTCACTACGATTGCCATGTACGGCTGATGGCAATCAGGCGAAGTTGAATGTGTACCGAATTCGAAACCTGCGGAATGGGGTGGAAGCTGGTCATGCAAATGGCTGTAGTCAGATTTCTTGTTGGCAAGATCAGTGATGTAATTGGTCTGGTTGGAGCCAAATAAAGTAAGGTTTTATCAAATCTTTATATAAAACTTGATCCAAGACTTGGCGAACTTCAACATTTTAAGCCCCGTTTATATGGTAATATTTTTTCCCCGGCCGATATTGCAATAATCGCTCCATAGAATTGTAGAAGACTCCTCCCCTGCGCTGTGCATCTACTTTGTAGCCTCGAGCGAGCTATCGTCGCGGAGAAGTAGCGATTGCAAGCTCTAGAGCTTTGCGAGAGCTCTGCGAAACTGTCGACTTGGTGCCGATTACTACTATATTAGGGTTAGATCAGGGGTGACTGTGACTTATCCACCGTGTATATAAGTCTCTTTTCTTCGTAGATCAATCTACACAATTATAGAGAAGGTTCGGTGCATGAGAATAGAGGCTCACCTACCAGAGGAGCTCTGGCACGAAGCCTACAGAGCAGCGGCATACCTGCTCAATCGAATGCCTAGCAGAAGGATTGAGTGGCAGACACCGTTTGAGAAGATCCAATCAGCAATGAATATATCATCACCGAAGCCCAATATAGCTCACCTACGAGCTTATTGGAGCGATGGGATGTTATATTTAAGCGGATAGGCCCTGCAACCATAGACTCGTAGGTGACCTATATTGGGCTTCAGTGGTGATATATTCATTGCTGATTGGATCTTCTCAAACGGTGTCTGCCACCCAAGTCTTCTGCTGGGCATTCGATTGAGCAGGTATGCTGCTGCTTTGTAGGCTTCGGGCCAGAGCTCCTCTGGTAGGTGGGCCTCTATTCTCGTGCATCGAGCCTTCTCTATGTCAGCCGGAGTTTGAGGCTATATTGTCCTAATTGGCGCTGCTAATAGGACCGGTTCTTTTGGTGCCCAGTTGGGGTCAACGGGGACGAACCTCAGTGGGGGAGCCATGCACAGAGCTCTACCGAAGCTCTGCGAAAGCTCTACACGAAGCACCGCAAAAGCTCTACCACAGTGTAGTCAATAGCAAGCGGTCAGCGCGCTAGCTGTGAAACCGACAGCTCGCTGACCCAATCAGAGGTGCTCGTTGCGCTCGCTAGCAGAATTAAGGTTGACGCCGAGCAAGCTGTCGCCGCCTTCGGTATCGTTGTTTTCAATACCCTCTAACCCTTGAGTTGCGGTATGTACAGTACGTTCAACTTTTTCTTGGTTGAAGCTTTGAGCTTGTTCAATTTCACTAGATATTCGCGTTCGTGCGCCACTACTAGGCTTCGATTGCATTCTAAACCGTTGGAGATCACTTCAGGCTGGTTTGGTGGGCTACGCGGATGATCCCTGTCGGCTAATATGGAGTCACGATCTGGATCCGCGTTTGATGGTTGCAGTAAGGGTGTATCCGTGGCCTCCGAGCATACCTGGGATATCGGAGTCTCCTGAGGTGAAGGACCGACTTCTGCATCTCCAACACTCGGAAGTATTCTATCAGGCACTCCTGGCATTCCTTTTCAACGAGTGATCAAAGCCTAGCTCTTGAAGAAGCTAAATTTGGATAGAATTAAGGATCAAAGAGAGTAAAAATATTGGGTAAAGACAGCTTGTATGAATATTTGTAGCGCAGTGGGGTTATAATCCGGTAAAAGCTAAGTGGCGTCACTCAGTACCACCTTCCAGGCCTCCGTGAGCTACTAGTACTTGGAATTTTAAAATCTCTGGTTTGATTTAGAGCCTCCGGTTGGCTCGCCTACCAGAACGCCTATCTTGCCAGCGCATGAGGTAAGGCTGAAACAGCCTGGTAGGGGCTTGTCAGCCTGTGTTTTTGTTGTCAATGACCTAACAGCCTAGTTAGCAGTTTTATGCACCTTGCCACTTCATGGACGTGTCAGCCTTGTGGGAGTTGGGGCACCTAAACTGTCCACCCCGTTACCAGATAATATTCAACTTTGATAGAAAAGACACATAAGCATAGCTTTAAAGGTAGTTAACTTAATAGACTTAGTATAACATTTTGAAATAAAGGCAAAATCAAAGGAAGAAAACAGTAATTTTTTTGTAGACAACAGTGAAGTTAGCGGATGCCTAAGCGGGAAGTAATATCTAAAAACAAATGGAGGTCGTCGACTAAACTTAGAGAGGCAGCACACCTTGACAGTTGGTTTGCGCCGTCAAGTCCTGCCAATGTTCATAGTGACTGGGCCACAGGGGCGATCTGGTCCTAGACCACAGGAGTTTCTAGAGGGGAAATATGCCAGGACAAAGTTCAAGACATGAAGCCTGAGGAGACTATTGCATTTTTTGTAGAGGCCGGAGCGTATGATAAATATGAGAGGCTTTGTAGCTAAGAAAAGCTCACGGGGCTCTGAAGAAATGTTATTCGTCCTGTGCTGCAATGAACCTATAGCCCGACAATTAAGCTAGGCTCATACATGGCCTGGTAAAATGAATTTGCAGCAGCGTAGTTTAAAGGAAACCTGTAGCTGTCCGGTGATGTTGGCTTATTGAGAAGTGGAAGGAAGACAGGGGGTTGAGTGGAGATATTTAAAGTACGATGGAATCTAGTCTCGATATATTGAGTCTCGATATGGCGGTGTGCACCATGAGGCTTGAAATTTTGGCGGTGAGTGAGCAGGCCATGACCGACATCACATGGCGAATAGTCATGGACTGCGGAGAAGCGGTCTCAACTCCGCGAATCGACGTCATCTGTCCTGGGCTTCAGATATCCATCTCTTTAGTAAGTATACGCGGCGGAGATAAATCGTCCCTCTATCACATAGACATATTATACAGACCTCCTATCCAACGCCATGACGATCCACCATGCATTTTATACGTTTATCCCTTTGGAATCTCATTTCCTGCCCCTCTTGGTATTATTCTTCTTAGCCGCATCCTTGCTCTTACTACCTCCCGTCCCCAGCGCAGCCCTCTTGCGTTGATACTGCCGCACGATATTCTCGACCGATCCCATATCGTGCTTAGGTTTCCTGCAAGCGTAATTAGCAGAAAGTCCCAAAAAACCCGACACAAACCCCCAACGCATCCTTCCCCAACCCCAAGCTCTCCCCAAACGCAACCTCCTCCGCTTCTTCACCCTCCAGTTGAAGGAAAACGACCCACCTCATATAATACAGCCTCGCCCTCCTCACCCTCTTCTCCCTTCTCTGCACAACCTCAATCCCCTCCACATTCGGACTATAAACCTTATACCACATCTCAACCCCCACCCTAGTCAGCTGCCCCCTAAGCAAAACCCCGGTATCGATCCCGCGCCTCCTGATATTCAAGCAGACGCCCGCGAAGGGATCGCCATTCCTCAGCCTGACGAGCAGAACATCGCCCACACGCGCCGCCTCGGGGTTCTTCTTCGAGAAGAGCCGCGTGCGGGCTCCCGCCGGGTCGAGGAGGGCGAGCTGCGACGACGTGACGGCGGCGATGGGGTCGCTGCAGGTTTTGCGCGCCGACGGCGGCGGCTGGAAGGTCGGGATTTCTTTGACGGGTTGGCGGGGCTTGGCTGTTTCGCGATACGTGTTAGCACCGTGCCGGTGTGTAGTGTGCCTGGGAGCTGGAGGGAGGGTTGGTGTGATCAATTGGGCTGAAGGGGGGGTGGGGTACGGACTCAGGGCTGCGGGTGTGGGCGTCCAGGCCTGTACGGGCTCGGAGACGGTGGAGAGGAGCCGCTGCTGCTGCTTGCAGGCGCGTGAGAGACGGAAGAGCGGTTTTAGCCGTGTGAGCGGCCGCATTGTCGCGTGTGGTGCTGCCATGATGTTGAAGATCTAATGTTGCATGGTTGGAATTGGTGTTCGTTGGTTTTCTGGATGACTAAGCCACGTAATAAAAGTGCTGCTTTGGGATATGATATCCTGCTCAGAATGTATTCTGTAATAGCACTCGTGAATTTTTATAAACGCTCTAAGTGACGTATGAAGCCGTCCCTGCATTAGGGGGCTCTAGTAAGAATTACTGAAATAGGCTAATATTTCGCCATTTTCCAAAAAAGTGCCTATGAAGATGCCTTTGACGAGTAGAGTGCACAATGACATCAGGAAGGTAAATCAATGTGGATAAATTAATTTCAAGTATATAATAATGACACGTTGAGGTCCGACTGTGGCACTCAGATCACCCCATAATGCCTTATGCTTCCCTGAGAGCCGATACCCCCCTTTGACCGCATGCCATTGCCCTCGGCACCGCGTTTGGACGCGCGCAGTCGGAAGAAACACCAAAAATAACCCCCCTTAGCCTCTTGCCTCTGGAATATGCATATAAGCGGAGGCGCCGAGCCGTCTACTTGAGAACCCCCTGGTAACTTATACTCTCTTCCAAGACGCCGTCATGCCCCGAGCCGAATGCGATGAACTTTTTTTTGTTAAGAGACCAAACGCCATCGCAATGCTTATTGAATCTGTACTAGCCCGGCCGGAAAAAGCTTCCAGCCTTATTAGCAACTTCCCTGGAAGTCCAAATCCACCTCCCGCTGCGGCGTCTCCACCTCCTCCATCCACGTCAAACCATTCGCTGCTTCCTCAACTGGGAAAACCTCGCGCGCGTACTCTTCAATGTCGCGATAACCTTCCCAGAGCTCTAGGGCCACCTTAGGGCAATCTTTCTCTAGATCGGGGCCGAAATAAGGCGCACATTTCCGACTAAGCGTCTCTTCGAGCGCTTCAAGATGCTGTCGGTAACCAGCCGGTACAGGAACGGCAATTTCAATCGGGCCAAGCCGATAGCGGACAGGTCGGGAGAGCCCGCGGCTGAATGCTTTGCAGACTTGTTTCGGGGTGAGCTGAGAAAAGGCAAGAGGGACGCTAAAGGGTTGAGGTTAGCAAAAGCTTATCATGAATCCTTCGCTTGAAGTGTAATAACAGCGCTAGGAAGCGGCGGCCTCTAAAAGAGCGGCGAATGATGGATAATACGCGTACCGTTTGCCGGCCCACTCTCTTGGACCCTCTTTGAATATCTGCAGTACGGCCGGACCGACATCGTGCTCCACATCTAACCAGGGCAAAGGAATGTCCGGGTGAAAGGGCGCTTGCCATATAAAACTTTTATCCGGTTGGAGTTCGATGCGAAAGAGGGGGTAATTGAGGCTGGTGAAGTTATTGTGGTAGATGCCACAATAGATGAAGGTAGCAGGCAATCCAATCTGGCGGATGTAGTTCTCGATCGTGAATTTTTGCGCCCAGAGCGGCAGAGGCCTCCAGCCTCTTCCGTAGATGGAATGGTCGGGCATGCTGCTGTAGATGTAATGGTGCACACCAGCTTTCTTCGCGGCATCGGCCAGCGCCCGTCCCATTGCGACCTCATCCCCCCAGTGAGTCGTGTTTATGAAGGCTAGCTGAGCGTTTTTGAAAAGATCGTCTAGGAACTTGGGCTCCTGCAGGTTTCCAACGAAGACGGTGACATTGGGTAGGCTTGATAGCTCTTCCGCTACGATGCCATTCTTGTCACGCATCTGAGCGCGCACATGCCATCCTACAGCGGAGGCGACACGAACGAAGCTTGCTGACTGGCGCCCATTGCTGTTAATGGTGACTACCGTCTTGTGGGGCATGCGGATGGAAAAATTCTGACGACGTGTGAATTGCGAAGAAGACGGGGTGACAGGGGGGGAGACGTGCTTATAAGTAAGGGAGGCGCGGCAAAGACGGGGTCAGAGTATCTGGCGGCGACGAATTGTCGAGAGTGGTGTGACGCTGAAATGCTCAGGATTGGAAGATGCCGGCGGTGTCGGTGTGCTCCTGCAGCGGTCCGCGTAGAATAATGCACGTGTTTGGCTGGTGGGGCTCCAAAAAGCAGTCATTGAATACGGAAAGCGCAGATGACAAGGGAAACACGTGAGCTCAGAAAGGAAGCCTGGAAAGGAAACCTGGAACGGAGGGTAGGTGACGCGAAGGCGGGCTAGCCTGAGGCAAATCGGTGCAATAGTGCAGGGTATTTAGATGACAGGCGCAAAAGGCTAGTAAAGTGTGTGAGCGTCTCGATAGTGAGGTAGTAGGGCGGGGAGGCAGTATTACGGTTGCGCCATTTGCAGAGCCCAGAAACAACGACTTGGGGAAGATGAGTGGAGAGTTAAAAAGTAGAGGGCCTAATAATAACGAGAGCGGAGATGAAGGAGAAAGCAGACTCATGGACCGCCATCACGGCCAACTGTATGGGTTCTGCTCCAGCACGTCAAGGCAAAACCTCCTCAAAATTACCTAATAGCTGCCAGGCCGGGACGAATTGGAGGGGCCTTCCAATCCGTTCGTTCATTCCAGCATCTTCCGACGCGCCATCTCGTCAAAGGCCGCAAGGCCTCTTTCATGATGGCCGCCGCTGAGGCAGCGAGATGGTGGAGCTTCGGCGAGAGTCACAATGGGTGCTGCTTCTCGTGACGCAGCCGCAGGCTGGGATAGGTTCATTGGTAATGCGGGGAAATGCAAGGCCGGGAAGGGGAACTTTAACAGCCAGCGCTTCCGCTCGAGTGCAGCGAGGAATCAACCCCGGGAAGGCTGCTGCCGCTCGAGATTGTCGGACAATCCCATGCTGGCATTGGAAAATGATGGATAGAAACCGTCATTAGATGGCGGGGAGAAGATGAGCGGTCGCAGGCTGCACCCGACGTTCCTCGATGAGCGCCACACAGCTGAAGCGAGAAAATAAGCTTCGACGCCTGCAATGCAAACCAGGACGGAAATTCTGTGCACAATCGAAGAAATCCAAGATCTGCCCTTGACCCTTCAGAACGCACCCCAGTCACCTTAATTGGCTTAATAGGCCTAATTGGCTTGATCGGCCTAAATGGCAGCCTAGAGATGCAGTCTGCTCTGAATCAGACCTCTATTGCATAACATTGGGCAACAATTGTTCGATGCAGCTACGGAACCATCTCCACCAGAAAAAAACCGCTGATAACGGACTCCAATCCCATCTAAACCACGCGCAAGCACAACCTAGAACGCCTGCAGCCCTAGGCTGAAACGGATAAAGTCTAATATACAAGGGTTTTTGGCTGCATTCAGCTGCATTCAGCGCGCAGGGCCAGAAAACCCGCCAGTGAATTCCCCCTTGTAGTCCGTCATCGACCCTATCCCAGCCATTCAAACTGCACTCTACACGCCCTTCTCCAATTTTTTTCCTCCTCAGAGGGTCTCGGTGCATATTCATCAGAGCCACAATTACCCGGTGACGCCTGCCTCGGCCCGTCTCAGCCCGTCTCAGCCAGTCCCGACACCCGCGAGTTCCCACACAGCCCCGTCCGCGTCCGATGAGGCATGCAGCCTTGCGGCGGCCATCTCATCCGAATGCAGATGGGCGCCAGCTTCTATCAAAGTCTGCACCTGATCGTTCAACCCCGCTTGCGCTGCCAAGAAGAGCGGGGTGTTGCCCTCGCGATTGCGCAGGTGGACTGATCCACCCTGGGCGAGGAAGTCTTGTAAAATTTCGACGTTCGGTCCGCTTGCCGCGAGATGCTTTTGTACGAGAGTATGTCAGCAATGTGCCCCAAAATCAAGTCCTTTTCCATGCCAACGGGACTATTGTTTTTCCGATAATTCTTCCGTCGGTGAGGGGATTGATAAAGCCGGCAGGGTGCCATATGGCTTTGCTGGGTCTGAATGGAGCCGCATCGCGCTCACGCCGCCGGCTTTGCCCTCTGACATGGAATTTCAGAGATATCGCTGACCTACAGTTTTCGTTTGAAGGCTCGTTTTTTCGTCAATGGTAGGACGAGTTCCATCCGATACCAGCCCACCGGACAATTTCGCCTTCCAAGACTGCACGTCCATTCGCGCTGAATGGCGAAATAGTCGCAATACGGACTCCAGAAGCCGTGGCGGTCGGTTCGTATGGCAGCATTCGCTAACGATGTTTTTCAAAAGATAGGAAATTTTACGCACCATGGGAGTAGAGCCAGCGTAGTCAGCATCGTTCAACAGCCACCTTGATTCTCCTCGAATTACGTCTCGCGTGCCTTGCAAATCGCCTGCCTGTATCGAGTAGGCAAGGGCAGTCAAGGCTGACAATTCTGGAGTCAGAGTACCGCACTTGGGATGCTCGAAGTGCGTGCGAGTGGTTTCAGTCAGCTCACCACGTAGCGAGATCGACATGCGCTTGGATACCTCATCGGACGTCGAATCGGGCAGAGCGAGAAGATATGCTAATTTGGTGAGCGCAGCTTCAGTTGTCAAGTCCTGCCCAAATACCACTCCAGCCCGACCTAAAACCGTGGCGGGAGCATAAAGCGGGCTGACGCTGCCGCTGAGGCATTGCGTCACGTTCACTATAACAATTCCTCTTCTAACAGCATCAGCGAGAATCTTGGTCATGGCGGAATCTGGGCCCCCGGGGGTGTTTCCGGCTCCAAAAGTTTCCAGCACGAGTCCTTTGAGACCTTCAAGCCGGAGGACGGCATCAACCATTTCCGGTTTCATTCCTGGAAAGACTCTGAGACACGCCACGTGCGCCGTGTTTAGTTTTGTCTGGATACTGAATGCATTTACCGAAGTAGGCCGGTAGACAAGGCCCCACTGGACGTTCGTCCTGAGAGAGGAAATTGTAGCCAACGGCGGGAGGTTTGGACTAGCAAAGGCTGCAAAATCATCTGTAGATACCTTCTTTGTCCGGTTCCCTCTAAAGAGCCGGAAGTTGAAGAAGAGGCATACCTCCGGAATCATGAAATGACCTGCGATAATGAGGGAGCTCAACAAGTTATCCTGGGCATCATTCTGCAGTTCCATCATTGGCGCTTGAGAACCCGTAAGGATAACTGGCTTGCCCAGATTTTGTAGCATGAAGCTTAGTGCAGAGCACGTGTAGGCTAGAGAGTCCGTCCCATGGAGTACTACAAATCCGTCGAATAGCTGGTAGTTCCGGAAGATTGATTTAGCTATGTGGTCCCATCCTGCTGCATCAATAGAGCTGCTGTCTAGAAGCTCGTCAAATTCTAGAACAGAGTACCTGACGCGACGATCGTATGTGCTGATGGGAGTCCTCAAGCTTTGGACGGCTTTACGACTGCCATTGTCATCTGTAACTATTTCTAATGGCTCGGGGTAAGAACCATCATTGAAAGGGGGCCGAGGCGCCAATCCTGCTTTCAGAAAACCTTTGGCCTTTTGTCGCGAGTTAGAAAATATGCTAGCGTGTTGATTTCAGACAAAGAAGTTGTCGATTGTTGAGTCACAGGTATCATTTCTTACTGGAATAAGCCCGTCCTCTGATCGTCTCATGCATATCGTGCCTCCTGTTTGAAGATGAGTGAGCTCAGCGCTTGGATGGATTGCTGAGACGGGAATTCCGTACCAGTAATAATGATTAGCACCCGCGATTCGGGAAACTGCAACTCAGGAAACGGGTCCATTTCAGACGCAAAACGGCAAAGCGCAAAGTAATGGAATGTTTATCTAAAAGCGCAGGGAATTTGGAGGAGAACGATATCGGATCGGAAAGGGGAGAGATATGGTCGAAAAGCAAGCAGTGAGACAGGTCGTTCACGCTCTAGAACGACGCCAGCTAAATAAGAAACGACCTACCGTCAGAGTGCGAGTGTACTTGATTTAGGTTTTCCTTTGTTGCACATTGAAAGGCAGCGCTCTGATGGCCATCTAGTTAAGTTTTCCAGCACCATGGTCTGTGATCTCATCGGCCCGGTGCGAGCTAGTTTTATCGTGCGATTCCGGCTTGTGATCCACTTCTTTAATTCACATTACCCCTTCAAAACTGAAAACTCTGCCATCTGGCGGAAATTTGCTTGTCAACAAGAGAAATCTTCCCCGTCGCGCATCACGCTTCGACTGTCGTTGAGTCAGAGAAGCCTCGCTTATCCTGGTTTGCTTCGAATTTCTTCGTTTCCTTCGTCAATCACAGTTTCATTCCTAATCGTATCAACAAGTTTCCTCACGTTACGTTCGCGATAGAACGAAATCGCGCCATTCAAGCAAATCATCAAAACGGGAAGTGCAATTATCTGAAATGGGTATCTTTTACATTTCTACGCGACGGCATCTTCTCGAAACCATCACAGGGTTAGGTGACTGCACGTCTGCATTAGAACTGCCAACGCTCTCTTCACCACCTAAACCTACACGCCCTGGCTGAAGACCATCCAAACCCAGGAAACTGAAGCTGTCCTCCGACTGCTACGTCACAATCCGGCCTCCCCGATTGGCTGATTTCTATGTAGGGTCTGCATTCGTCGGGTGCGTTCGGGCCAATCCTTAGTGCCCTTCTCCAGCAACCCGGAATGTCGTCTACCAACACTCTCCAATCCAACCTGTTCACCGCTGAATATTTTTCCTAGGCTCAAGCTGCAATTGCTGCCACTGGAATCCGGAGAAGCCAATGACAGTACTAAACGCCTCGTCTCTCCACTTCATTGCCTCCACCTGATCTACACTACCGCCGGCAAATTTTAACTCTAGGCATTTCTTCTTCTAAGTTCGCCAATTTTGGACTTGTGATCTTGCGTATCTCTACAAGCTCGCCGAGCGACCTCCGCCACATCTCTTTCTTCGGAAAACTACGGATGATCCGTATGCCGTCAGCGAAGACAGCGAATTGGCCAACGACCCTGTGCCACCGGCAGCGAAAGCAAATCAAGTCAATTCTGTCACAAGTTCATTGGTGAACTTGCGGAGATCTAACTATTATCATTGCCATCATCCGACTCATCCGGTTTAGACCAAATGGCTTTAGGGACCCGATAGTTGCTTTGGTCAGCTGTGATTGCGGCGTCTCGCACTTCAACGTCATACTTATCATGGGATATTATGCTCGATGATGCTTTATCGAGTCTCTTAGGCGTGCCGCCGCAGATACGAAAATGATCATTCGGCTGTAATTCTGTCGGCTTCAACCCGGAGATTTGGTTAGTCCTCCACCGTGTGTCGGAATATCCAAGAATATATATTTCACCGGAGCGACTAGATGCCTGCAATCGGTCAGCGCATGCTTAGTAATTGCCACATGTTCTCTGGCCTGCATTTTGGACTGGAAGTCACCAGTGGCCTACCTAAGAAGAACCACCTTATGAAAGCCGTTTAGCCTGAATGCCCATTACCGACTGATTCCAAGTCACTTACAGGTTAGAATCATCATGACAATCTTCAACGCGAAGCCCGCAGAGGTAAAAGCACCGATAGCGATACATATGCAAATGAAAAATAGCGTGGCTGCAGTCTTCTCTGGATATTTCCATTCACAAAAGCTGATTAAAACCTCCAAAAGCCTACGACGTCGCTGAGCTGCATCTAGGTTACCGGACCAACATCCTCAATCAACGGAACTATCCAATTAGCACTACCATGCCGTTTGATAAGTTCTCCAAATTTAAGTGCGGTTGTGCCTCGGTCGAGAGCCCTTTCATGGGATTCTCGAAGGGAATCAATGAAATGAGATTGGAGCCGATTTTGAACGACAATGAAGATGACATAGCATAGCTAAATGCACCCTTAGATACTTTCAGGACACTCTAGGTGGGGAACTGATCATGAAAGATATCATGCAGTTTAAGTGCCATATAAGCATCCATAAAGCAAACCACCTCGCAGTGAGCATTGGATCTTCCCACCGATATATCTTACGGAGTCTGAAAAACCACGCCTGCTAGGGAGCGGATAACATAATGATGCGCTCCAAGTTCTATGTCAGTACATCTTGGTTGAAGGGCAGCTCCGCAGAGTCGTCGATGCAACGTGTTCCCGTGTCCTAGATAATGTAGAGCAGTAACTACAAGCCTAAAATATTAGCTGTCATAACGGATAGTAGCAAGATATCAATCAGAGCTTACATGACCAACCCACTTTTCCCATTGAAACCTGACAAAATTTCCACCTTGATCAACTTCCCTCCTTAGGAAATCTGACTGAGGTTTGGGCATAACCCTCACTCTATGCGCGAATCGACTCATGGTCCAGGAAACTCTCATGCCTCCCTATGCGCCTCAATATCATCCACGACCTTCTGCAGTCTCTGAACACTCTCCCTTTCCTCGGACATGGAACTGATAGACGACTGTGCCCTACTCAGCTCCCCTTGAGCATTCAGCGAAGCTCTATCGGCCTCCAAGGAAAGGTATGGTTGCTCCGTAGTTGCTAATGTTGAGGCGGTCTTCCTTTTGGCGTAGAGCTTCAGATGTAAAACTCCACTTCCAGCGACACTGTGGTTGGGCTCAATCTCACTCCCGATGTCGTCGATCCGCAAAATCTTCTTAGTCCTGGATCTTGTCTTGCAACCTAAACTTCTAAGGCGCTCTTGTTGGAAGGAGAGATGCACTCAGTGTTGTCAAATGTGTCCGACTCGTCAGCGTGTAGATCGGTATCTATCGAATCGAGTGTATTTGAGGCGGGCAAGGGTGCATCCCAAAAGATATCAGGACTTTCACCAGAGGTCTTGAGTAACGCTCACTCGAGGATGCCATAAGGTGTCCTGTCGCCGCCTAACATATAGCAATAAATGACTGCTATACCATTTGATGCCAATTGAAGCTCACAGGCGATAGGTGGGAGATCGGACTATCGCGAAAGCGTATTGTTCTAGATGTATCCAGGCTGTTGTCGAGAATGGAGTGATGTTCAATTGTAGGATATCCTGTAGAGAAGGCCAAGCAGTCGCCTGGCCACGAAAGCCTAGCCATAATCGAGAGCTCATGGGAATGAGCGCGTTGATAGGCAATCTCAAATGGTAGTCCTAGCGCTGGCTGGGCGGTTGGTTTGGGGAACGATGAAAGTGTGTGGCGCAGTGATCCACGATCGGTAAACACCTCGGACTTGATTTTCGGGAGATTCTAATTAGATAAGATCAACTTGTGATGCTAATATCTTTTCTTACAACCACTCTACCCAGAGGCGGAAACCAGATCAGCTTGGAGCTCATCCCGAAAATCGTCAAAAGGGTTCGTCCAACCAGCAGCGACAACCATACCAACCAAAGCTTCTCAAACCTTCCATCACATGAGCATGTCCGCTCATGTGGAAAGTCCCCAACTCAGTGACCCAGTACGCGTACCAAATTAGAGCGCGGAGAACAGATGCACTTCTAGTAAATCCTTGTGTACGCCAATAAAAAAGCGGACTTTGCAACGAATATATCCATTCCTAGCCTCCCCTTTCGACCCCTGACATTTCATTCGCGGGCTCTTCAGCAGTGAGATTCGATTCTAAGCATTTCTTCTTAACCCCACGTTCCCGTTTTTCATCACCAACTCTCCCCTTTTCCAGTGCCTTAGCTTCTTCCCAATGCGCTTCAACCCATTCTAGGATGCGTGCCTCGTCGTCCTTCCCACTATTATCCTTTACGCCTTCATTCGGCGTACTCTTGCCTCCGTGCATTTCTACGGACCAAATCAGTCGGCCCTCATGGCCCAGTTGCGCCTCAGACCTCAGTACTGGGTGGCCGTCGTCAAATCGAACCCATCTCTTAAGAGCTCTCAGAGCCACGCCAAGTGGAGAGTCCTCCAGCGGCAGGCATTTGGCAATATGCTTCCACAAGGTAGCTTCATTCTCTTGGATGCGGAAATTATGCATTATTGCATCGTACTCATCATGCTTTCCAAAAGTAGTGAGAGCTTCTGAGAGAACTTCTTCCCTTGTCCACGTTTGATCTCCTGCCCCCACATCAGGATGAGTAGGCACCCACTCGTGTAGGAACCGTCTATACATGCCTCGCATAGCCGTACGACGTCTGTCATTGGCCTTTTCCGTCCTCTCCTCTATTATATTGCGGTTGAAGAAACGTCCTTGGGCAACCCAAGCGAACAATTCGTCTTCATTTCGAAAACCTGACTTGTACTTTGCGTCGTCCAACCCCAGGAACTGCATTGTGCGGGCAGGGTCGTCTGTCAAGAATAGCATGCTTGCTTTTCGATTGATACCCTCTAGCTCCTGAACACGAACATTTAGTCCTTTATCGTTGCCAGTGATTCCCAGCGATCTATGAGCCACGCCAATGATTTGCCAGAGGTCTGAGTATGAATTCATAAAGAAGTCCCATTTTAGGTGTCCGTCGTGACAAATGTGGATGTCTACCTGGACATACGAATCTTCCTGGTGAGGAAGAGGAACGGCATAACTCCGAGTGGGGCCGTTTCTTATATGGCGTTTTGCGTTGAGATGTTTAGCCACATCATCATTAGTCAGATCGTCTCGAGGTCCCTCGACGAGGAAGTCGATGTCCCCATGGTCTAGTTTTCCGGGCGCCTCGTGGGGAACAGCCACTATGCGATAAATCTGCTGGAGGAGAGAGGTATACTCGGCTTTGAGTTTGTTGTAGACATCTGTTGTAAGGCGTGGCACGAGGAGAGGTGGGGCTCCGTTTGGGCCTGGAGTTGAAAATGCGAGGCCTCCCATTGCAGCTGAAGGGTTCTATGAAGGAGGATTGAAAAAGAGACTGAAAAATCTCGATAGAAGACCTCTAGCAGCTGAATCCTCACAAGCTTCACAGCACAGCGGAGATTTCTAGAGCCTGCGCTCGTGACATGAATATAGGGAGTGAAGGAAGTTACATCAAGAAGCTACAGGATACAGAAGGGAGACCATCAAATAAATAATCATTGTTACCTGTTTGCCCATGGTTTGACTTTTTCTATGACTGGGACAAGTCACCACGAGGGTGACTGTTGCACAGGAATCACTCAGCCCTACAGACCAGCCGGTGCGGAAGCTTACTTAGCGTCACCAGCCAGGTGTGAAACAGCTTCCATCCCTGCACCCAAAATTCTGGACTCCCAACAAATAATTTGACTTTGTTATATTTGCCTTCTACCCGAGTGCTTTCTTTTTCGCTAGTTCTCCCCTTACCCCAATATCTCACTATCTTTGCACACCCACCATATAATGGCTGAAAACTCAGAAGAAATCCTCGCCCGGTTCGAGGAGCTAACCGTGCTTGAAGACGAGTTCGACGACGCCGAGCTTCAGATCTGTAAGACAACCTCGGCTCCAACATCAACAGTTACGGGCTGCAGTTATTCTTCATTCTAACCTAGAATGTTTACCTAGTGCGACAGCAGAATGCCGTCACTTCTCCTCTCTACGCAAAACGAGCCACCCTCGCAGCCAAAATCCCGCATTTCTGGGCCTTGGTGTTCGAGCAATGCCCGCCGGAAGTAGACCAGCATATCCAGCCATCAGACTCAAAAGTCTTCTCAGAATGTCTCGAGACACTTGAGGTTTCACGTTTCGAGATTGACGACCCTATGGGTTCACCGCGCAGCTTCTCCGTCAAGTTCGGATTTAGCCCCAACGAATACTTCGAGGACAAGGTGCTGGAGAAGAAATTCTGGTTTCGACGTGCACATGAGGGATGGATGGGGCTGGTTTCTGAACCCGTCAAGATCCACTGGAAGAAAGGCAAAGATCTAACTGGAGGTCTCACAGATGCTGCAGTCAAGCTGTGGGATGCAAAGAAGGTTGCCAGCATAGCGAACGGTAATGCGAAAGCAAAGGATAGCAATTTGCCAGAGTACCAGGCATTGACGAAGAAGATTGAACTTAATGAGGAGACTTCACTGAGCTTCTTTGCCTGGTTTGGATTCGTGTCAAGCTGGCGTTATGTCAGTGCTGAGGAGTCGGAAGCAGCCACTGCAGCTGAATCAGAACGACGGGAGAAACGAAGGAAGGGACAAAAAGTGGATGAGGAGCCTGAGGAATCAGGTGATGACCATCAGCAAACGGAGGTTTATCCCCCTGGAGAGGAGATCGCTACCATTATCGCCGAGGACCTATGGCCACAAGCAATCAAGTATTACAGTACGTTTATAACTTCTATATCCTATGGACCTAGCTAATTCTCCGAATAGAGTCAGCTCACGAGGTGGATGACGAGGAATTGTCCGACTTGGAAGTCGAGGACTATGACGATGAAAGTGACGAGGAGCTTGATATCAGAGGTCTAGTTCAGGGCAAGGGTAAAAATAGCAAAGGAGGAGAATCTCCTCCAGCTAAAAAGCGAAAGACTTAATTATGAAGATCTAAAGAGTCACATCGCCTCATGAATCGGATGTTCTCGAATAGATAGTTTTGGGTCCGAGGTCTAATAGATACTACTTTACGCTGCCCTACGAATCTAATCATATATCCTAATCTTACTTGTCCCATCCGTCATGTCTTCCCTGGCTAAATACAGGTGTTCATTAACTGGATGCTCGCTTGTACTACTCCATGATCACACTTAAAGACCGGATAAAATGTCAAACTATAGACATATTACACTTTCTTTACTACAACTTAAGAATTTGCAATCTGAATTTCTACACTCCTGCAATCCCACCCATTGGAACGACACCAGTTGTACGGTTGTGCCTGGCCACATTTCATTTGCGGAAATTTGTGAGGGTCCTAGCTCCTCGCTTCTGAAGAGGCACATCATCGGAACCCCACCAATACAATTTGACATACCACGATCACGAATGCACTTATGTGATCAAGTCAGCCGATCTTTAGCGGAAATTAGGAGCAGTTTATGCAGGTCGCGGAATGAACCTGGGAAGAATTGCTACATACATCTGTTCCTGGTCTACTTGAATCGGCCTTTGCCCGAAACTGGCACGGAAGCATGGGTTTTTGCTCCGTTGGTGAGACACCGTTTAGCCGCAGATATTTTCTACTTGCACGGAGATTTTCGTCATTGCAAGTCATTTCCTCTTTGCTCCGTTTCCCTGTACAGATCGTGCTCCACCTTAGTTCAATATATGCGACCTATTACTACCCTGGACTTCTAGCCTCCCTTGCAGCTATCCTGTTTCTTTTGTATCTTCTTCCCCGCGTCTCCCATGCTACATAGAGTGCCGCGATGGTAATCCCGGGGAAGAGAATATGACATAATTGTCAATGCACAAATTGCAGGTTTAGACCTCATATAGTTAGAGATGGCCCAGCAGATCTGAATTGTCCATCTTTTCCATCTTAGTCTATCTTCGGTTCTTTCCTTTCATGAGGATTTCAAGATGGCTTCGGTTGCTTCTTGGATCCTAAATGCGTTCTTTATATCTGGTCTCCTGGTCACATTAGCACCTACTGTTTTTGCTGTATCAAACGCAGGTGCTCTGATGTTCAAAAGTCCTCCTGGGTATTCATCGAAATCTTACAATACGTCGGCCACCCCGACAGCCTCTATGGCCAACAAGGACTTTTCAGATCAGGCATTGGCATTTCTATGGGACCAAGTTGGCCCAGTAGCTACCGGGCCAGTCACCACGACCGTCAGCCCAACTCCGGAACCATCATCCTACCCAAAGCCAGGTGTCTTGCACCCTCTCATACCAAGCTACGACACCAAGTTAGCTGGCATACAGCTGCCAAAGAACTTCAAATGGGGTGTAGCATCATCAGCTTTTCAAGTTGAAGGAGCAGCAAAAGACGAGGGTAAAGGACCGTCAATCTGGGATCTGCTATCGCACCGAGTACCCAACCTAGTTGCTGATAATACCACTGGGGATGTGGTGGCGGAACACTATTATCTATACAAACAAGACTTTGCTAGGCTAAAAAGCTTAGGCATTCCCTCGTTCAGTCCCAGCATAAGCTGGCCTAGGATATTTCCTTTTGGAAAAGGCCCCGTGAATGAAGCTGGAGTCAAGCATTACGACGATGTGATTGCTGAGTTGGTCAAGAACGGCATAACCCCCGTCGTCACGCTCTTCCACTGGGATACCCCACTCGCACTCTTCAACGAATATGGTGCTTGGACGGATCGCCAGATTGTCGATGATTATTTTAACTACGCCAAATTCGTGATCGAGCGGTATGATCAATACGTCGACACCTGGTTTACCATCAATGAACCACAGTACTGCAATTGGCAATACTCCTACTATCCAGCCGGAAAGTACTATCCCGCATACAATGGAGTCACTGGAGGCGTCAAAGCGCGATTTCTCTGTGGCCACTACACTCTCCTCGCGCACGCCAAAGTAGCTAAATGGTATCATGAAGAGTTCAAAGGAAGGGGACGCATTTCGTTCAAGAATTCTGGGAATTATTTCGAACCGAATACCACTTCTCAAGCTGATCAAGTTGCGGCACAACGAAATTACGATTTTTCTATAGGATGGTTTGGAGGTCCTTGGACAGATGGGGATTACCCACAGTCATTGAAAGACACTTTGGGAGATCTGCTTCCTGAGTACACGCCAGCAGAGAAGGCCTTGATCAAAGGATCCTGCGATTTTTATGCAATTGATGGGTAAGTTGTCAAAGAAAGAGAAAGGATCTTCTTAGATCATCGGCAGGTGCTGCCGCGTCTGCAGAATTGCTTCACAAGCCCGCGTAGTGTCACCAGCTGGACTGCAGGATTACAAACTCCGGGAGATCTTTTTCCTTCAGAAAATTTTAAGATTTTGGCGAACTGACCGATGGCTTACAGGTACTCTTCCTTTTATGCTTTTGCGGTCAGCGGCGGAGTGGAAGCCTGCGCATCAAACCGCTCCAACACCAATTTTCCCGAATGTGCAGGCAGCACATCAACAGATCCCGATGGATTCCCTATTGGTCCAGCTTCTGATCCTGCCATGTCCTGGCTTTACGATACTCCCACTGGCATCCGCAGGTTCTTGAAGCACATTACAACGGTGCTATTTCCAAGCGTTCCCGACATCATGGTTAGCGAATTTGGCTTTGCAGAACCGTTCGAGTCGCAGCTGACGAGCAAGAACGAGATTCTGTGGGACCTTCGCCGGGCTGTGAGTCTTTGAAGTAACATGAGTGGCTAGAAATATTAATATGTCTTAGAACTACTACCAGCATTACCTAGATAATATCCTTGCATCGATTGTTTATGACAAGGTTAATGTAACCGGTGCCTGGGCTTGGGCAATCTGTGAGTATAACAACTGCAGCCAAAAATAACGTCTGAAGACTGGTTTTAACAATTGGGTAGTTGATAACATAGAATGGAGCTCTGGCCTAACGGTTAGATTTGGGTTGCAGTATGTTAATTATACAGACCTGACTAGGACTCCGAAGGCCAGCATGTTTCAACTTCTGAACTGGTTTGAGTGAGTGAAAAGGCTGTCTACTTGATCACAGAACCCTGCTAATATAAACAACAGGGAGCACACTGAATCCGGAAACTCAACGATGAAACTACTCTAAAGATATCTAGTCTACTCAAAATGGGGCCTGACAGGTTTTATTGTATAATAGGCAAATATTAATAGACAAACACCTGTACCGAGCGGTTCGCCTTCGAGGCTTACCTTCAGCAGTAATTCTCATATCAGTGTTCGCAATGAACGCCCAAAGTTCCTCTGGGCAAATAAGAGCTGATATGCACTTACCCGCAGATGCCCCTCCAGATTCCCGAGAGGAAGAGGTGACTGTCTGGAGCAACTGAAGTGTCGGAGCGACGCTGCACGAGAATGACTACCTGAACGGCGACTTGCTTTAGTTTTACGTCTAGAAACAACTTGTTGAGGAACTAATGGCAAGTTGGCGACGGCGTGCATGTTTCAAATGGGCTGCAGGGCTTGCCCCCTGTTTCCGAGTCAGATGCAAGCAGGCGAAGCTACGTGAGCTTCCCCTGTTCTGGCTGGACAGCACAGCTGAGTTGTATGAATGGAAGCAAATAGAAGCTGGGCGGGCTGGTGACGGTAGTAGGCTCGCTCATGACAGATCAGACGCAGGTGCTTCGGGGTCAGAGTGGTGAAATGTGGTGGTATACTACTAGCTCCCTGTTTCTTATCACCGCGGCCCCGCTAGTGTGCACTTGCCGGCCGTCAGTGATAGTGTACCTCGCAGAAGTCGTCGGCCATAGAAATAGTCAGATGATGAACACCTGTGAACCTGTAAACCTGTGAGAAACACGGGCACAACCTCCTGTCCGTGCCATCTTTGTAAACGCTTTGGAAGGTCGTGCCTGTATTAGGTGCGTTGTCAGCGTGTGTTGAGTCCCGGTTTATCGCTTCCAGCCAAGCAGACCAGCCTCTCCCATCAACCCTCCGCAAGCTTGTGACGGGCTTACAACACCAGCTTCCTCACTCTCCCGACGTATCCTAAGACTTCACCACGCCCGCTACGAAACTTAAAGACTGCTGGAGTTTCGCCAGAGCTCTACTTACCAAGACCCGAAGCACAACTTTGTCCGCGGATCCTTGACTACCGCTCCTTGCTGGCGACATTGCAGAGCCCTTCCGACTACTCTACTCCACCACTTCCTATTTTCGACGTGTTGAACACTGCTCTAAACAACACTCTGCACTTCGCTGCAGCTCCAAAAGCATCAATCACTCGCGGATGCTGTTGCTTTGAGCCGGGATCGAAGCCATCAAAGCGACATCCCGTCTCCAAGTAATCAGTCCCGCAACAGCGCGGATTACTCCCATCAACCGTTCGTCCTGGCAGACGAAACCCCCCAGAACCTACCCACCCCATTCACCTCCGACCACCCAGCCACCTCGAATTCCCGACCTTCTAATACCCGATCAATCTCTGCCCATTTACCCCTCGGAATACTTTCCCAAAGCCCCTCAGGTCCGTCAGGCACCACTATTACAAACACAACAATACCCGCATCATCAAACAAGCGCAGGCGTAGTCTCTCTGGGAGTCCGGAAGACTCGGAAAGTTCAGAATACATAAACACCAGAGGCCGGCCCTCACACCACAGATCGAAGCGTAGGCGCGGAGCAGACGGGACAATGCGCCTTGATACCGAAGCTTCACAACGGTCCCAGTCACCCTCACAGAACTATTCAAACGGTTCATCTCGCTCGCCGGGCCCTCGAGCGAGTCTCGGAAAGATTGCGAACGGTAATTCACACATCAAGACGGAGAGTAATGGCTCGGCAGCATCATACACCAACGGAAACTCGGTACCTAACGGACGGTCTTTACCCCCAACATTTTTTGGACACGATCGGGAGGAAGTTACGCGAATATTAATACAAAGTTTAACGGATTTGGGGTATCACGGTGCTGCTGGAGCATTATGCCAGGAGAGCGGATATGAGCTAGAAGGGCCAACGGTAGCCGCATTTCGAAGTGCAGTTCTTCAAGGGGATTGGGCCGAGGCGGAAGTGTTGTTGTTTGGAACACGTTCTTATGACGATGGAGGTGGCATCGGTCTGGCTGATGGTGATGGGGCTTACGGCAAATCTCATGGGAAATCAATTAAAAACTCCTGGTCACCAGCACGACACACTGGAGGCCTGACACTTGCGGAAGGCGCGAATGAAAATGAGATGAAATTCTGGATGAGACAGCAGAAGTATCTAGAGCTTCTTGAAGGAAGGGATCTTGGAACTGCTCTCATGGTACTGAGGCAAGAGTTAACACCCCTACATCAGGACGTTGGAAGGCTTCACGCATTATCAAGGTAAATTTTATCAGGGTTTCTGCACCTAACATATTTTCACTGTACTTCGACTAACGGTTCCCCCAGTCTCATGATGTGCCAATCCGCGGAAGATTTAAAATATCAAGCACACTGGGATGGTGCAGCAGGACAGTCTCGAATGCTTTTACTTTCTGAATTATCGAGTAGGCCTATTCCAAGTCCCAATTATTGTTTCAGGTTCTAACCTCTATAAAGAATCAATATCTCCTAGTGTTATGATTCCCGAGCATCGACTTGCAGTACTATTGGATCAGGTAAAAGAAGGCTGGATTTCGAACTGCCTATACCATAACACAGCGGCTTCTCCGTCACTGTATGTTGACCATGGCTGTGACCGCGACGATTTTCCATCGAAAGCCGTGCTTGAGTTGCGTCATCACACTGATGAAGTGTGGTTCCTGCGATTCTCGCATGATGGCACCAAATTAGCCACAACAAGCAAGGATGCCACAGTCGTTATCTACGATACAACCACATTCAATGTTCTGCACACGCTTGCCACCGATAACGGGAGCGGAGTTTGCTATGTCGCTTGGAGTCCAGATGACACCAGGTTAATTAGCTGTGCTCAGGCGCAAGAGAACTCTGCTCGTGTATGGGATACCAAGGTGGGTATTTTACTAAGTCCTGTTGGTTCACTTTCCTGACAATTGGAATAGACTGGCCGATGCCTTTTCACAATCAGCGAGTTCAATTATGCTGTCTCATCAGCAGCATGGGCACCTAACGGCCAGACTTTCGTGATCGGTTCTCAGGATATACTAGGACTTGGCTTATGGACTCTGGATGGCGAAAAGATTCACGAGTGGAAAGAAGAAAGCCTTCGAGTACACGACCTCGCCATTTCACCAGACGGACAGCGGCTTGTCGTACTACTAGAACAGCGCATCCTCGTATACGACTTCGTCACGCGGGAGAAATTATGCGAGTGGGTCTTAGAAGACGTCAAACTGACCTCTATAAATATCAGCCGGAATTCACATCACATGCTTATCAGTATGAACGACAACAAGATACGCCTCATGGACATTGATACCGGGGAAGTTATACAGAGCTTTAGTGGCCAAAAGCAAACCGAGTTCATTATTCGAAGCGCGTTCGGTGGAGCAGATGAGAATTTCGTTGTCAGCGGAAGCGAAGGTAACCCCATATTTCGATATCACTCCCGTGTCAGTCCGTATTGACTTATTATTTTTAGATTCTAAGGTGTACATTTGGCGGACAAACGGTCATCTTGTTGAAGCTCTGGACGCTCATCATGGTTGCGTGAATGCGGTTGCCTGGCATCCTAAAGACCCACGAATGTTCGCTTCTGCAGGGGACGATCACAAGGTTCGAATGTACGAAATTTCAAATTTTCTATATATGGTCCTAGCCCCTAGTCATCTAACAAGACGACAGATGGAAACCTTCCCCTCAAATGATCCCGAGTTCGAACGGGTACGGCGGCCGATAGCCTTCCGATGTGAATAATTGCCCGGGTCTCTCCACAGACTTCTATTCCCACTAGCCCAAGTCTGTTAATTTTTTTTTGTATCCCTGCTCCTTTATTGAATATGAAGCATTTGCACGGCGATACGGTCCAGCCATCATATCACATCATGTTTTGGAGTCTTGGTTTCTGGTACGTTTTGAGCAGCTCCGTCATCCATCCGCACGACCGTTTAGATTTCCTTTTCTTCCCCTCTCTGTACCCATCGTTTCTTTCAAATGCCCTCTCAGGCAACAGGTTCGACTACTTGGAATGGAATATGATAGACGACTACGATTCTTCGGAGGGGGGGTGGCCTGGGCTTGAGGCGTTTCTTGTGGGTTGGGAGGCCAGGTCTGGAACGACGTCGGGGGACAGGCATTCGGGGAGGGCATTCGGCTTGCGGCTGGAAGGCCTTTGGAAGCTGTGCATACAAAGTATTGAGGGCTGGCTGTATGTAGAATAGTTTGCAATCCCTTCAGCACAATTTCGCTTTTCGTAGCGTTGCTCAGGCTTTTAGATTCTAACACCAGACACTATGTTGTTGGACCTAACGTTCGTAAATCAAGCCTTCCGTTACTCTCATCTAATTTTTCAAAAGTCCACAGACATAGTAGTAAAGGAGCCCCACCTATATTATAACAATACCTTATACTCTTCTTTTATATTAATAATATTATAGCTGTCTATAGGGGGAAATACCTATTTAAGCTCTAAATCTTTAAGAAGCGTCTTATAACAAAGTATAAAATTAAGGAACTAGGTAAGCTTACCTAGTTTTTAAATTTTTAAGTAGTTGGCAGTAAATCTTTTAATAAAGCCCGAATTGACTTGAATTGATTACAATGCAATTCACGAAGCGACGTTAGACGGCAATTCTAGTACAGAGGGGCGGCTTAAATTGATCAAATAAAATATAGGTAAGGTTTTTAGTTAGAATACCTCTGAGGTGCTACAGTCAATTACACGACCAGCTTTACCCCCCCCCCCCTTTAGCGAGTTGCAGATTCGGTACAGGCATCCAATTTCTCTTGATTACCGTTCCGCTGGTACATTTCGTCCTACTGTTATCGATAAGAGCTGGCCAATAAAATCAATAGGAGAGGCTCCGTGACCATACGCGTCAGGCACCCAAGCAGAAGTCGTGGCAGACTTTTAGTCAGCCGGGGATCCCCACCAAAATCACATCAGGGGGTAAAGCTGGTTGTGCGATTGACTGCAAAAAAAGGATCCGGTAAGTGAGCCTCGGTTAGGTCCCCTACTAGTATTCGGCAACTTCCGCTTATCCTACAGAATACCTAAGCTGCTAAGCTCGCCAAAGTCATAGAGTTTACACCCGCCAATGGTCCTTATAAAATTTATCATTTATCTTTAATCAACACAACTATCTATTTCCATCTATATGGACGTAGAAACTACTTTATCTATACCTTTTACGGGCCCCAGTAAATTACAGGCACCTACAGAGCTTCAGAAGAGTCGCACCATTAGCCGGGGCTCGGCGAATTTAGAAACAGACACGCGGTGAGGATCCGGACAGTAACACTTGGCAGTAACTTTACCGTCCGAATCTTTTGATCAGCGGCGGCTCAGCAGGCGGTAAAAGAAACCAAGACAATACTCGGGGCCTATTTCAGCTTTTCCGTTATCTATTTTTACTCTTTCTTGTGCTTTACGCGTTTTCCCCTACGCGTCTCTTTTTACGCGTCTCTCTCTACGCGTCTCCCTTTTTATATAAGAGAGGCACGGGCAGTAGAGCCACGAGTAGAGCCACGAGCAGAGACATAGGTGGTTGAAGCTGTGGAATGACCGGGGCGCGGGCAGTGACCCAAACTAACCCCTTCGTGGAAAAGGCCGGCGTGATACTGTATTAGCTTGTTAAGAATATCGAGACAAACGCCGAAGCTGATGTCGCAAGGGAGGAGCCGGTCGGTCCGGCCATCGCGAAAAGCTGCTGGACCTGCTAACGCTGCTGAAGATGCTGAAGATACTGTATTGTATCTATGAGGCGTGAAGCTGCTAGCCACCACCACTCATCCACTCTCCACTCTCCCTGTTCGTTTCCCGGATGCCACTCGGCCTAAATACACACGTACACGCATTTCTCGCGGCGTCTGATAATGACGAATATGGCCATAATCTCTGCCAGTGCCCGACGCCCAGGATTATACGTTGAGAGAGATGGAGCTGAAGCTACCTTTTCGCTCCGGCGGCGTAAGGGCGCTACAGTGCTTCTTAAAAGCACTTCACCCTGGGCTCCGAACTCCGTTGTCGACCTCTCCCTTCCCCTTCCCCTTCCCGTCGTCGGGTCGAGTGGTTTGCCCGCATGCATCTCTCCCAGTCCCGAGTCAAGCGGCAGCCAGAGGGGCGAGGGCGCGGACTGGAGAGCAAGCGGGCGTCGGGGTGGTTGAGGCAGCCGGGTGCGCGGTGAATTAGCAGTGGATCAGCAGTGGATTACCTAGGTGCCCAGGTAACTGTGCTTGCTCGCCATGGTGATACCAGCGCACACAATACGGGACAATACGACAATACCAAGATCGCCGTGGTCGCCGTGGTCGCGGTCGAACTTAAGGCCTGCAGCGGGGATCGTGGACTACTCCGCTACTGCTATCGACTTGCACTGCTTTGCTACTTGCTACTACCGCTTGCTACTGCTACACTTTGCTGCAGGTCCTCGATTGGGGCTATCGACATGGGTTTTTTTAAGGTTGCATGCAAGCCACGCGAGCAGAGCCACGAGCAGAGCCACGAGTAGAGCCACGAGTAGAGGTGCGAGGCGCAGAGGTAGAAAGGGGTGTCTAGAAAGGGAATGTTAAAGCTAAGCCTTAATTTACCCCTGTAGATCAACTGCGCACTGTTCATCTAGACCCACACACCTCCACTGACCCACTTTCCTATCTAGACTGCCCCCCTTACCCCTCTCTTTGCCTCTCGCTCTGCTCCTCCCTCTGCTCCTCCCTCTGCTCGTGGCTCTATTCATGGCTCTACCCGTGGCTCTACCCGTATCTCTATCGTGTCTCTACCCATGTCTCCTTACGTCTCCTTGCGCGTTTCTTTGCACGTTTTATGGGGGGTTAGGTAGAGAGGTGCAGAGACAGACGCAGACATAAAGACGTAAAGACGAGGAGATATAGAGGCATAGAGGCACGGAGTAGAGGCGTAGAGGCGTAGAGGCGCAGAGGCGCAGAGGTCCTCTGGGGGTAGACCGTGCTAAATTAAGCTATAACTCTAAAAAAAATAAGCTCTAAGCCACCAATTTTGCACCGGCAGAATGAAACTTAGCAGAAGATTCGGACGGTAAAGTTACTGCCGGGTGTTACTGTCCGGATCCTGACCGGCAGACACGTACAAAGGCCTCGACTAGAAGCTATTTCCTAGCTTCCAAATTCCTCCATCTAAACGAGACCGACGATCGCTTATTTGGCAACACTATGAGATTGACTAGACGGAAACACAGGAGATCTATGCGGTATGCAAAGCTTGCAACAAGAAGACGAAAACAAAATACGCCACTGGCTATTGATATGAGCCGCTAAGGCTAGTAAGCAGATGTAGAACAGCTTGAGCAGTGAATAGAGGACTAATAGGCGGCAGACGACGACCCGATCCTGCCACCGAAGCCCTCAACAGGACGCTGATGATATCATACATCGCGGATTTCCTCTTATAGCCAGCGGCGCTACACAGGGGAGCCTATGCGAAGGCTCTGCGGGCAAGATTTAGGTGAATTAGGCGACTTTTAGTTACTACACCATTCCAAGACCCTTTATAGGGACTGCATAAACTATTTCAACTTTTCAAGCCTTTTAAATCTTCCGGAACTAGCCCGAGTCAATTCAATTCAATGGTTTTGGAGCGCCAAGCAATTCAACTCAAATCCGAGGTTGGTGGAAGACTTGAAAGACCCATTGCCATGTCTGGTCCGACAACAAGGCCAGGTTTGATCTAGTGTGTAGTAGGATTTTTATAAAGTTCCGTTCTAAAGAGCCTAAGAAATTCGATGAATCGTTAATTGATATATTTGCATTTTAAGCCATATGATAGATATAAGACTCCTATAAGACACTTTAAAAGAAGCCTCCGTTCCATACAAGACAGACCCAACGACCAAATTCCACCTGCCACACGTCAGCTATGTATTGCGCTGGGCTTGTGCTCTTCTTTGAGCTTCCTCAGCCTCTATTCGCTCTTTTGCCTTCCTTGCGAGACGGTCAGCCTCCCTATTTTTAGCGTCAACTTCCTGCTTGGCCTTCAAAGTAGCCTCTTCTGCTTTCTCGACTTCAGTTCATAAAAAGGTCAGTAGTCTGTCGAAGCGACGGCAGGGATATAGCAACTGAGGCGTTCAAAATACTCACCAGAACTCCGGTGATTAGAACCAAATAGGCCACCAATCATCCTTTGGACTTTCCCACTGGGTGGAAAGAGCATATTAAAATTTGTCGTCATGAATTCTTTGCCTAGCACAAAGTCGTACCAGCCGTTGAGCGCCTCGCTGACGAAGAAGTCTCTACAGAAGATCTCCCTGGATCCTTTCAATCTGAATTGCATACCACGAACGACGCCTTGGATAGACAATTCTGAGCCACCTAGCGCTCTAACACATGGGTGTTCAAACTCCGTGTCCATCTCCAATACTCTCCCATGTTCTTTGAGCCATCGCATTGACACACCGAACGCCAGGTCGGATCCACTGTCCAGGATTGCAAAGGCTGAAGCGGTGGAAGAGTCTCCTTTGCCCAGAACAACACATTCTCTATCGAAAAAATCCTAACAAACGGCTTAGTCAAATCCATAGCGGTTAACAGATGTGGGTTTTACCTGATCTGGCCCCTCAGTAAGTCTGCTTGCGCCGACACGATGTTCCTTGGAAGCTAGACGGGCTGAAGTGCCAGCGCTGCTAATACCCTCCTGCTGTTCCACAAACTGCGCAGTGCCCGCCTCACCGGTGCTTCGATAAGCAAAACACGGACAACCCTCAGGGCAGGAGCATTCCGTGTGCCGATCTTTCAGTGAATGCAGCGTCAAAAAGTCTGCTGTGCACAATTGCCTCGGAGACAAGGTCGTCAGGGATTGTAGTTCCGTGTCTCCTGTATGTTGGCCTGATTTGTTTAGGGGAAGACTGGCTGGAGGTTGGGCGTTGAGAATTGGTGCTTCTTTGGATTCCGCGATTTTTTTCTCCTTCGAAATACCACAACCCATAATCAGAGAAAAACCGGCGAGTCTCTACCGTGCAAAGAAGTCGGAGAGAAGCCAGCTTTTTTAGAAAAAATAAGATAGGTTTAGGCAAATAATAAAGGCTTTATAGGGCTAACAAAAACTTAAACGAGGGTGAGAATCGCCGGCCCTTCCCACCGTTCGACCAGCCAATCGGAGAACCCGGTTCAATGCAAGTGCCCAATCATATCCAATAGCGAATTCTCCCAGGAAGGGTGCACTCTGCACAACTTTTTTTTGGCCCATGCGAAGAACAACTGAGGTTTAACAACCACACTTTGAATAAAATCTTCTAAATTTTCGTGTATGAAGCCCGTCAATAACTTTATACTTAGCATAAAAATTTTAAAATCCTACCTCTTACCAGCTTTGTAGAATTTTACTTTAAAGAAGCTGCTTAGTAAGAAAGTGTGCCACGACTTATTTGTCTATGCTTGACGTACTGTTCACCGGGGCGTAGCAACGGTTGAACGCCGTTGTTAGTTATGGGGTTATGCGAACGGAATCATTAACTGCAGAAGCCGGCCACAGTTAGAAAGAATTTTATATTAATATAAGCCACCACCGTTTGCGCGCCACTACTGGTAGGCAAGGAGGTCTTGTGGTCAGATAACTTGATGAAGGGGTATTGATTTAGCTGATGATCCAGAAACAATAACCAGGCTAGGCACAAATGATTTCGTCCTAAGCACAACTTCCACAGTAGTGATGATACGTTCTAGCGGTAATGTTCACTACGTTTTCTGTTTTCAGAGCTCAATCTCGAACTCCTGTAATGGAAAAAGGTCTTCTAGAGAATCACAATGTAAACAGTGACCTTCCACTACAACAATACTCATGACTATAGACCTCACCGCCTCAAGATCTACCAGATAGGGAGACTCTGTCGTGGATCACTTGATCAAGAACATGCTATAGTGAAACCCCGACTCTCCCAACATCGAATCGGTCCGAAGACCCAGTCGAGCAGATACCGACTGAGGACAATGATGTACGCTTGATACATGTTCGTAAGGTGTTCCCGGATATTGGTTAGTACACTCAGTAAGATGTTCAACCCGCGTGTGATCCGCGGTTGGCTCTCAGTCCCACGTTCATATACTAAAACTTAAAGAGCCTTTGTAATCGATACAGTGAGATGATTGATAGCGGGATGGGAAAAGCAATACAGGATATATATAACGTTGGATTACATCATGCCGCCAAATAGAACTAACTGCTTACCTCAATTCTCACGTATGTCCCTTTCAGATCCAGAACCATGGCATGAGAATATGATTTCAAGTGCTTTTTAAGACAATTTTGGTGTGCGTATTGTGTCTCGTATACTTCGCAGTGGTACGGAAACTTGGGAATATGAATGAGCAGGTGTTGATAGAGACTTCGACCCTTTAGTCTACGACCGCATCTCTTCCACCGACAGTTTGTCACCGCTTTCTTGGTCGAAACACCGGCTAGAATATGGGGTGTAAGAACATGCCGCTAGCAAAGTTTCAGTGAATGGATGGTCACCTCGTCGTAGTCATCGTCATCTAGATAAAGACTACTTACATAAAGCTAGTCAAACCGCCTACGGGGATGAGGGGATTTAGATTGACAGATCAGGTTCGTTCGACATGGTGCGCGGGCGATTCGCGAATTATTTTGGTAGGGATCACGTCAAGGGGCGTCTGTAAAAGTATCCATATTAACCATCTTTCAGATACGCAGCGGGATTTCGTACCCCAGCTTACTTGATCGCAAGTGGAAAGAGTATCGATGGCAGTATGCGAGGGGATCTGGAAAATTCTCATAACTAACTTTTATATTACAGCTAAGTTAACGCAATCTTTCATTGGCCGCGGCCCACGCCACGGCCGCGCTAAGCGATGTGCACCCCTGTACAGTCACCTACAGAAAGTCATTAGTTAACGCCTAACTAAAAATCTAAAAATATCTATAACTTTTTAACCACGCTAGTTAAATATATATAAAATATATATAATTAAATAAAAACGTTTATATTAACTTACTCGATTATTATTTTTTAAAAAAAATATTAATTAAATATAAGTAATTTACTATTTTATTTATATATTCTTACTATTTAAAGGTTTAATAACTTTTTATATTTTAAATATATTTTTTTAAAAAATAAAAACCAAATTATTTAATATATTTAATATTTTTATTTAATATTTTTATTTAATAAAATTGGATAAAATTTTTTTTATAATAGTTTAAAGCGAATATACTTAAATTTTTTTTATAAAACTTTACTTGTTGGGAATAAAGGCAAGTAGTTACTATATGAGGCATATTACTATTACGTATAGTAAGTTGCCGTTACGTATAGCCGCGGCACTAGCGTGGTAAGTGTGAGGGGATCTTGTAGACAGGGGGCTATAAGGACACGATTGGAACAGGATAGATTGGTGAGAGAGACGAATCCTTGAGGAGGTAAGGCCTCTGGGATCGTGGAGACTATATACTACGGGCACGTGCCT
>Ga0307515_10002537_pt1 | contig 39443 bp, 38 predicted proteins | sample 17_EM_MG_FD_194513 | JGI IMG/M metagenome (GOLD analysis project Ga0307515, IMG submission 194513) | Populus trichocarpa ectomycorrhiza microbial communities from riparian zone in the Pacific Northwest, United States - 17_EM | ecosystem: Host-associated > Plants > Roots > Unclassified | place... | reverse complement strand
GAGTTTGCTGCTAATAATGGGACGTCGGAGTCAACCAAGTGTACCCCATTCTTTGCAGTTCAGGGGATGGATCCACGAATGTCTTTTGCCGGAGAACCTACACAGGAACGAGATCAACGACGCTGTGAGGCCGATCAAGTTCAGGCTACGATGCAACAGATCCATGAACACCTACGAGTTGAGATGAAGCGCAGTCAAGCGGTACAGAAAGAAAACGCAAATCGAAGATGTATTCCTGCACCGAATATTCAAGTTGGATCCAAGGTATGGCTGGATTCAAGGAACGTAAGAACCGCTCGTGCTACTCGGAAGCTGGATTGGAAACGGCTGGGACCTTTTCGGGTACATAAGCAAGTGTCCCCGTATGCTTATGAGTTAGATCTACCGGTGTCAATCCGGATCCATCGTGTTGAACATGTTTCACTTTTGGATCCCGTTGTTGAGGATCCGTTGGAGGGTCAGGTAGTACCCCCCCCACCCCCTGTGGAGGTCGAAGGCGAGGAAGAGTATCAAGTATCGAGCATTGAGGACAGCCGAGTGTATCGGAGTCAGTTACAGTACCTTGTCCGATGGACGGGATATGATTCTCTTACCTGGGCACCGGCAAAGTTTGTCGATGGATTACAGGCCGTGGAGGAGTTTCATATACAATACCCAGGAAAGCCCGGACCCTTGGAAAATGCTCTCGGGGGACCTCGAGCTTAAGGGGGGGATACTGTCACGGCGCAGGCAGGTACGGTGATACCTGGGAATAATAGAAGAAAGATACGGGCAGTGTGGAAGGAATTGTGTTACGGAAAGGCGGAGACGTTGGAAGACGCGAAGGAAGCGGCGAGTTGGTGGCAGTATAATTTAGTAAGATGAAGAAGTGGTCAGAGGTGTTGCAACGTCGGATGATATGGTGTGGTTTTTATGATAAGGAATAATGGAGTGGTGTGTAAGATCATGGGATAAGATTCGGATGGTACATCGGAGCATGAGGAATCGTTCGAGAGGTGGCAGACGAATTGTATATAAAGAGAGTGTCGATGGTGTTGGAGGATTTCCTTTTCTTCTCTCTTTACTCGTTCTCTTGTATAGCAAGCAGCAGTACGACTTTGAAAGATATCCTGATTCTTATTCCCTCGATACGGACTTCGAGTTCAGTTCTGCAACATCCATATCACCTGCGCCCGACCCCGCCCGTTACAAGGGTAGCTACTGGAAGCAATGTCAATCAGGGCGTCACAATACTCGAGGGATGCGCAGCGACGAGCATCATGTGGGCGAGAAGATGAGGGCTACATTTCAATACGGGAAAAACAGAAGCTGCACAGTTTATGTGCAGATGAAGCTACAAGAAACACCTCCGGCCAAAGTTAACAGCAAAGATCAGGGTCTGGAACTGATTCATACGGTTCAACAATGAGACGACATGCTGGCTAGGTGACTGGATACCCGCGCACCTGACGTTCAAGCAGCACCACAACTGATGCATGAAGATAGCCAAGGCAACAGAAGCGAGACTCTGAACCCTCACAAAGACATACGGGTCAGTACCAGGGAGCGTAAGGGCGGTCCAAGTTGACTTTGTCCAAGTGGTCGCACTAAACAGGAGCGAGCTCTGGCGGGATGCCAAAGAAACAGGCAGGCGAGACGACCTCTAGCTTCTCCTCAATGGACAAGAAAGATCTGTTCTGTGCGCGCTTCCCACGACCCCGAGGGTGCCACAAATGTGGGAGTCAGGGCTCACACCCGCGTTGGTAATCTTGGATTTCAGAACACAACCATTTGCAGCAAGGCACGCAAAGGCATGCAGCAGCAAACTGAAGGAGTTGCATGAAGACCCATCGTCCGGCACACCGATATGCCGAGTACCCGAGCTAGACCACAAGCTCGGCCGGCACGCTGAAGACATGAGCTGGCCAGCCCTGGGCAAAGAACCAGTGGTTGAAACTATTATACTGGACGACAAAAGCACAGCCAAGAGAGCCGCGCAACGCTGGGCAAGAGAGTAGGAAGCGAAAGTCGGGGCGGGAGTCTGGCGGTAGTGGTCAGATGGATCACGCTCTGATGATGGCCGAGTGGGAGCTGTAGAAGTTTGCAAGCACAGTCAAGAATGGAGGACCCACTGCAGTTATCTCGGAACGGGACATATCCAGGTCTTTCATGCTGAGCTGTGGGCGATTGCACTGGCACTCGGGGAGACAGTCAAGAGAAGAGAACGACTGCAACAGCATGGAGTGAAAACAGTGGCAGGCTTCAGCGACTCACAGGCTCTAATTCGACGAGCGGCACACCTTCAGCCGGCCCAAGGGCAACGACTGGCGAGGATGAACAAAAGAACGGCGTTGAACCTCCCAGCCTCCGGAATTCCAATCGAGATCGACTGTGTCCGGGACCCACCTGCATACGCGGAAATGAAAAGGCAGACAGTCAGCCAAACCTACCCCGAGAGGAAAGTGGAACCTCATTTATAGAGCTGCCGTATACCTCGGCCTCGAATAGAGCTGGACGAATCTCCGAGAGATGGTCAGCAGCCAAAGCGAAGTGGGAGGCCGACAAATGCAACAAGCACTTCAGCTACAGACTCAAAGGCATGACGTGGACCAAGAGGCCTGTCCCGATAACAAGCGTGAAGTCTCTGGTTAGTTGTTTCTACCAACGAAAGTCCGGGCATGCACCCACCAGAGTCTGCATAAAACGGTTCGGCCACCTAGAGGATGATCGATGGTGGTGGTGTGCAGGGCCAACCGCCCAGTCGTGGGAGTACCTCTTCCGGAACTGCAGCCGGTGGTGAGACCAGCAGAACGCACCCTGGAAAGCGGTGGGAAAGGTGACGGGCTGGAAAGATGGCAGATGCCGACACGTGCAGGTCTCTGAGCTGTTTTCCACTGACGAATGCAATCAAGTGGTGGTGGACTTCCTGGCGGCTACTGCAGTCGGGAAGCTCCGGCCCAAATGAATGGAGATGGCACGGAGCGGGCGCTGAGAATGACTCAGGTGCGGGGAGTGTGCGGGGAGCGGTGGCAGGGGGCAAATATCTTCTCTTCTCTTTTCTTTTCGTTTTCGTTTGGTTTTCTGTTTTTGGTCTATCTTTTAGTGTTAGCTTTCATTTGTCAGCGGGGATGAAGGGTAGTGGGGGGGGAGCTCCGCCATCTAGCCGGCTCGCCCGGAGGCGGAGGGGGTATTAGGTCCTGTCATACTCTAGTCAGAGTGCATACAGTATGAATAAACAAACAACAAACAGACGGCGCGGGGGCATCAGTGCCATCCCCTGGCCGTCATCTATGGACATTCACAGCCATCCATGGATCTTGCCCAAATTACATAGCAAATTGGTACAAAAGAATGGAGTGGTTATAAAGAAGAGTCTCGATGAGCAGGTGTTCCTTCAATCTGTATATTCACATCATACGAACCTACTCATACTATAGCACTGTAGTTGATACATGTGCCACAGTACCTTGGGCCCATTTATATCGCTTACCACGTGCTCTCAGGTCTATTTTTGATTTCATCTGGATTTATACTATAACCGCCTGGTGTCGGCTGCGGATGGTGGATGACGGTGACTTCACCGTCCCCGGCAAGTCCCCGGCCGTTATGCCGCCATTGTGGAGTAAGGACGGGACAGATGCCCTTGGTGCCGTCGCGTTCGTCGTGTGGAAATTTCAAAAGGCCCACCATCCCCAGCCGTCCGAGGAGACGGTTGACAACACTGATTCTACACCCAGTGAAAAGTTTTCGGCCCGAAATGAGAGAGTCCGCTGCCCGGAAGCAGTAGCCTTGAAGACACTTCGTCTCTGCTTCGTTTTTCCTCTTTGTTTTCAAGTTTGCGTTGTCTTCCCGCATTCTTTCAGTTCAAAGTTCTCGCAAATGATTCTGTACTGGTTGAATAACACTCAAAGGGAAGAGGGAACCCACTAGATCACAGATATAATTGGCCGGGCTGAACATCATCGTTTGCGCTGGGACATAGTTGTACAGTACTCAATGCGATTAGCTGCGCTTATTAAATTCAGCGGGATATGGCCACTTGAGTGTGCATATATGTGTGCAGAGCATTGACCAAGTGTGTACATTCCGTGAATAGACCAGTCCACTCATGGAGGTGGTGTATAGGGGTACACTCCTCGAATGAACCAGTCCAGTCACGCAGTGCGGGACTCCGTGAATGGACCGGTCTCTCCGTGGTGGGGCATCCTCCGTGAATGGACTAGAACATTACATATACTGGGATTCCCGATTATGGCATTGTCAGTGGAAACGGGCTGTATGAGGACACGGCCCGTAAGGTGATGCGTCTAAACGAGACAAGTGTGAAACCATATGCACTTGCGAGACGGTACATATATGGCTCTGATGGCCTCGATTGACACAATCAACTATCTGTTGAAAAGTGTACTGATTGATCTATCTAGAAGAGACACAAAGAACGTATATGTACAATCTACCATATGCGTACGCGTATGATCTGCCTGACATGAGACGCATAACCCTGGTCCATATGCATATCCTCATACAAATCTACATTCTCATACAAGACTTCAGACCATGCTGGGACTTCAGACGATGCTGAGACTCACATGCAACTCTCCCCCCGCTTGCTATGCTCCGTGGAGCAAGAAAACAGCTTGTGATTGCCATAGTAGCCTCCTTAAAACCCTGTGTGAGCAGGGAAAGAGTACCACCATAGCCTGAGGATGGCCATCCATAAAAACAAAGAAATCTGTATTCCCAAAAGAAAAGTGAAAACAACCCTAACACAAACCTTAAATTGACCTCCATTACCATAGACAAATTGCTATTGTAAGCTTCGTATGCTTATCCTTAGTAAGGGCCTTTGTGAATATATCTGCCACATTTTCGTCCGTGTGTACATAAGAGTAGTTGACTATTCGGTGTTTTTACAAATCTCAACTATCGTGGCAACCACTGTCAATGTGCTTGGTGGGCGCCTCCATGATTCCCACGGTGATGGGAGCAAGAGCTCCCAGAGTGTCCAAGCTGATTAGCAGCAGTGGTAATTCGTTGCCGTGAATGTCTTTCTGTAATTGGAGTACCCATTTCGGATCGCTGCAGGCTTCTGAACAGGTGATAAATTGGGCCTCGTGACTCGGCCAGATATTAAGGCCTCGCTTCCGAGTTTGTCACGAGATTGCTTCACGAATGTTGGCAAGAAACACAACGTCTCCCAGGGACTTGTGTTCCGCACTGTCATTGGCCCAATTGAAATCCGAGTACCATTCAAGGTGATTGTCGATGTCAATTGTGATGGCAATGTCATTGCCGTTGAACTGTAGTCAGAAATTGGCTGTAGATTTGAGGTATTGAAGAACTCTCTTGGCAGCAGTCATATGGTGGGTAAATGGCCGCGAATTGTAACAAGAAAGAGCAGCAATAGCATCCGACATATCTTGCCACGTTGCAAGTTCTGCATACATTCGTGATCCCATGACTGCTTGATAGTATGTGATATCATCCAATTCATTCTCGCCCCAATTCTCAGCCAAATCCAATTTTAAATTTCGGTCCATGACCGTCAGTATAGCGTGAGTATACTCTGTGTCGAATCGTCTGAGGATCGAAGTAATATAGGCTGTCTGACAGAGAGTGACTCCGTGACCATCCCAATAGATCTGGATGTAGAGAAAATGGCTTCCAGGGCGAGAATTCGTGATAGTATACTGCTGCGAGAGTTTTGCTTTGACCTTGGTTGCTGCTTTGGCAGTGTATGCTCGATATGACATAGTGTTATCATCAACATACAGAAGTATATGAATGTTTTCACAGATGAGATAGAGGCTAGCATCGGCAAGGGATTAATACAACCCAAGGCAGACTAGAAAAGCGTTGATATCGTCATATTCTAACTGCGCCGCTTGTTTAAGACTATAGAGAGCATTGCTGACCATCACCATCATCTTTGGTGCGTTGAGCCATTTCGGCCGTCCTTTTGGCAGTGTCATATTGAGGTCATCATCATTGAGTTTGGGCTTCAGAAATGCTGTAACGACATTCAAGTGGTCCAGACTGCACCCAGATCTCCCGATGAGGGAGATGAGATATCGAAACATAGTAATCATCCCAGCTGTGGCATAAGTCACATCAAAACCTGTTTGCTGGTATCTATTTGATAGTAGCCATGATTTATATTGTGTTGAACTGTCAGGATCATGTTCAGTATTACAAACCCACTCACAGACAATCGTCCTAAGTTGCAGTAGCCATCCTTCAGGGGCGTTCGAAGCGGAGAAGACATTATTGAGCATCATCGATGTGCTTTCTGCCTTGATGACTCTTTTCCAGTCATTTAGTTGAGAGCTTTCCACGGGTTCCGTATAGGTCCAATGGTCTCCAATGGCTTCTGATTCCATTTATGCCTAGGCAGATGCTTTACATGGTCTACTTGTGACACGACTCACTATTGGCAGAGCTGCTGAAGCTGGCAGTACGTGGCTTGAATGTTTGATCACTGCTCCACTTTGCCGGGGAGTCTGATCCTGTTGGTGGAGGCGCTAGTTGTGGGCACTTTCTGCTTCTATTTCCAAATGCTGGGCACTCTGATTCTCTTGATCGATGGTCTGGCTGCGTTTGTTTTCTGCTTCCTCTTCGGCACCTGCATGTTTGTGAGTTGTGGGACTCATACTCATCTGAAGGAGTTGGCTATCATTTCATTGGAGAGGCTCATCTCCGGTATCTGTTTGTTCGTCAAAATTCTCAACTTCTGAAAATCATAACCTGTCAATCTCGTTCGTTCCATGCTGACGTGCCATTTGTGCATTTCATTCTTTTTACATGACGATTGCTGATTGGGCTCTCACCCTATGGATTTCGGGATCCCATAAACTTCACACTGTCTTTGTGTCGTGTGTAGCCGACAATTATGCAGGGTATTGATTTTGGGCTGAATTTTCCTTGGTGGTGTACTTTGGTGATGAGTCTGCTGGCATAACATCCAAATCAACATACATTGTAAAGAGGAGCCTGATATGGTATCTTGCTGCCGTCAGCATGGTGAGTAGGTTTAGAACATCTATGCAGCATCGAGTATGGAGTTTCGTATGGTGCTTGACAGTTGTCAGGGCCATTTAGTCCTCCCAGGCCGTTATTTGGTGATCTTCGATGAAGATTGGCTGCGTTATAAATTGCTTTACTGCAGAACTGAATGGGAGCCTGGAATTTGATCATCATTGGCTGGACTTTTTCAGTGACTGTAAGAATCATCCGTTTGGTAATGCCATTTTTATGATATGTGTGTGGAGGTCATAGATCATATGTAGTAGCTCAGGCCACAAGTACAAGTCGGAAGGTCTGATGAACGTATTCTCCCCGCGAATTATCATACAGGAATCTCACGATCTGGTATCAAATACAGTCTACTCAGGCCGAAATGACTGGTAGCCAGACAGCCAGGTCTCGGCTTTCATATTGTGTAGCAGCCATACAAATGTGTGACTCTGGTAGTTGTTGATGAATAGTATATACTATCGCTTCTCTCCTAAGATTGGTGTAGAGACGGGACTCAACCCATCAGAATGTACAACTTTAAAAGACTTCGTACTGTGCTAAACTGCCACTCTTATGATCTTTTGCTTGTACTTGGCCTAGATGCAGACTGTACACATAGGCACATGCAGTGTATATCCACCAATCAGAGATTTCATGACGGTAGGATTCATATGCGCAAGTTGTCAACAACATAGACTTACTTCTGGAATTGTGGGAGACTTTGGAGTGGACTTGATTCGGACAGTGATTGGTGCTCTGGATAGCTTGACGGTAGATTGGATTGTACGTTTGGCGATTAGTTCTCTCGGAAGTGAGCTGCCGCTGTTTCTCTCACTGGGTTTCTCAGTATTCGATCATAGTAGTCTGGCCATGGGGTCTATTATCTGTGTGCCATCGATTCGTTTACCTTCAGGTGTGCAGGATGATGGCGAAATTGTGGAATAAGTTCCATTCTGAAATATACTCGTATGCTCCCCATAACCCACTCGGTTAATCGAAAGAAGTGAAAGTCAAAAAGTAGGAATATGGAAGGCTTTGACTTGATAGTCCTGTATGATATCGACGAAACCATAAGCTGTGGCTAATACAGAGTTGTTGTCTGCAAGTTCAATTGCTATAGGAATTGATAGGTTTGTGAATATGGAGAAGCTGATGCGCTGAATGGAAATATGGTGCGATGCGACAGACTCAATGACCTACTTCGGAGCAGTGGCAAGAGCCGCAGCAGCTGATCAGATGGGATTGTAGTCTGCAATCATTGCGAGAGCTGCTGTAGCGTTTGCTTCTTTTACTTGGCACCCTTTGTATAGGGATTTGTAGGCGCTGCAAACAACTTTGAGAAGGCCTGGGAGTCTGCTCTAGATGCAAATTATCTTATCGTTTCTGTTGTTTCATGCCTCTTGTTCAGTCATTTCTTCTGTACAGGCATGTGTAGTATGGCTGTCAATTTTGCAGTGAGTGTACTGAGTATCGTGGCTGTTTCCGGTTCCACCACTTCCCCCATGTCCACCGGATCCACCATGTTGACCATGTCCACCATGTCCACCACACCCACATCCTCTGCCAACCCCACAGTAACCACCACGTTGTGAGATATTGGTGGCACTCCTGGATGCATCACTGAATTCGTTGGTGAGACTGGCTATAGTAATTGATTCTAGGAGGGTATGCATGACTTCATCGGGTGTAGGTACAAGCATTCGGCACATCAGGATAATTAAGTTCATCACGTATGGGGAGGGCAGTGTTTAAATATTTTGATGCGGAAATCGCAATCTGTAATTGCGTTGCCTGTATGTGGCAGTTGTACCCAGTGGTTACCGAGGTTGATGAAGTATGCATTAAGTGGATCGTCATCCTTAGGAGGGCAAGGATGGAGGTGATGAAGAATCTCTTGTCTGCGGATATATGATCCAGCGGTGTCCATGTTTGTTTCTAGTACAATCCACATCGTGTGAGGATTTCTTATACCATTATAAATGCTCTGTACTACGGCGAAAAATGACAGACTTATTATAAATGTAGCCTCGGCTTCCTCAGCCAGGCAATAACAATTGTTGTCATCGTGGTTGTGATCGAATGGCTGCAGCTCAGGACCAGATCCGGCATGTATAACATATGCTGTGATCCCTCTCAGGAGAGGCATCATGTCGTCGCTCCATTTGTTGTATTTGGTCTAAGTGTGCTGAGGGATGTCACCCAACTTAGTTTTGTTGAAGGTAGGTTTGAAGGAAGTCATCTTGAGATTGTGGAGATGATGTTGAGTTTTAGTGTTGTTTATGTTGCTGTTGCTACGGCGACCAGGCTTAGGGTTCTTGAAGCTCTTTTGAACATCATGAGAAAGATCCGGAGATTTCTCAATAGTAGCGCTAGCTGGGCTCATAACCAGTTGAAATGTATACTGGTTGATCAATCTAGAAGAGACACAAAGAATGTATTTGGATAATCTACCATAGGCGTACACATCTGCCGTGTGTGACATGGGACGCATGTCCCTGATCCATTCGCTTCACTGGGAAGAATGATCCTACGCCACACGTAACTCATTGTGAAGCTGTTTTTGTGTTGGTGATCCATAGCCTGTTTAATGCATGGCAATATAAGGTCCTATGGACGTGAGCATTGAATAGATTACTATGATACCTATCCAATTATGTGCGCTTGATACTTTATATCATGCTGCATTCAACAAACTTGAAATCAAACTGCCCAATCCACATTTTTGCACGCTCCCCAGTACACTCTGAAGTACACTCCCAATTGCACTCGACTGTACACTCCCAGCCAGCTTGACTTACACTCTCAAGACGCTACTAAGTAAACTCCAACACGCTCCCAAGTACACCTCTGAGAATGTTCTGATGTCCACTCCTAGGCATGCTTTCCAGGACGCTCCCCATTGCACTCGATTGCACACTCCCAGCCTGCTTGACTATATGCTCCCGAGTAAGCTCTCTAGACGCTCCCAAGACCTCCTCCAAGTATGGACCCAAGTACACCTGCAAGTCGCTCGCAAGTACACTCTCAAGAAGTAATACACTCCTGATCTCGCTTGACTGTGTGTTTCCATGTATCTTCCTGCATGCACATTCCAGAGACTTGCTGAGTTGCAGAACCCAGGGACTGGGAGGCGTGAGGCAGGTTGCGTATGGTGGGCAGTGTTTGGCAGGTGGCATGAGGAGTGTGGTGTGTGGCATATGGCGTGGGGGGTATGGTGTCCGAAATCATGACATCAGTTGTTAACATCGTTTGAATGTTACTTTTTCTGCTTCCACTGTGACAAGATCTCATGATGCCTCATGGTCATGGTGTTGACAATTGTAGCCTTAGTATCCGCAGGAACAATTGAACATTCTAACTTGGGGAGAGCAGATCTCCAACTAAGGTGTTTCAGCAGAGACTGCTGCGTGCATCGAATTGATTGTGGATGTATGTGTGTGCATTCGGTTTGGTGCTGATGACGATCATGGCTTTGGCAATGGCAGTGGCAATGGCAATGGCGATAGCGATGGAGTCGGTGATAGTGATCATCGTATCAGAAGTACATATACAAGTAGGTTGGCTACATCAATGTCAGCATCGAAGCTTCCACAGACCTAGAGCCTTCTATTAGCGATACCATCCACAAATTCTGTGATTCACATCTGCCAAAAGTTTCACGTGGAAAACTTTACTCCTTCCGAAAATGATACACCATGTTCAATCCAGAGTCTTGTCAAGATGCTGATGCCAGGCACTTGGGTAGCATGAAAATCTGTTTCTCACAACAACTGCCACTCAGCTTGCCAAAGGACAGAGCTACAGTGGATATACAGAGACACAGGGATAAAAGAAATAATCTGGGCGACAGGGGCGGAGGGAGATACAGTACTAACGGAGATGGACACACCGGCAGGGAGTATATATGTTGGAGCTCCCGGGGTCATTAGACTCTGAGCTTATCTTGTATCTTATCATCTGATTACTGAACGAATTTCACACTCTCTCGATCTCATCTTTTGGTCTCAGTCACTCTTTCTGAGCTTTTGTTGATTCTCACAGCTGTGTAGTATTCTATCATCTCACCCTCTTCCTATGCTCCTCGAGCCAGATCCGCTCTTTCTCACCAATTCATATTGGAAATCCACAAGAGGTGCACCGGAGTGGTGATGATGGGCTCCCTGCTATCGAGCGCAGCCCTTTCACCACACTGGGAGGCCTCAGGCAGGAGGCATGTGGGAAGCAGTGTGTGGTAGGTGAAGTGTGGCACATGGCAGGTGGATGATGGCGGGTGGTGGGCGGCCGAAATCATGACGTCGGTCTATATCATCGTATTCATCACATCTCTGACATGCCAACCTCGACAAAATCTCACGATGCCTCACGACCATGGTGTTGACTATTTCAATCTTAGATTCTGCAGAATTGGTTGACAATTGGATCCTGGAGAGAGCAGTTCTCCAACTCGGATGTCCTTGCGCAATCTGCTGCGTGCTTCCAATGGATTGTGGGCATATGTGTGCGCATTTGGGTCGGGGCTGATGGTGATGATCGCAAAGGCGATGATGGCCATGGTGATGATGGTGATGGTGATGGTGTTGGGAATAGTGATAATAGTACCAGAAGCACTTAGACAAGTAGGTTGGCTACTTCAATGTTAGCATCAAAGCTTCAACAGTCATTGACCCATCCATCAGACAAAGCTTGCAGACTTAGAGCCTTCCATTAGCCAAAGCTTCCACGGACTGAGAGGCTTCTATTAGCCAAAGCTTCCACAAACTCAGTGTTTGCAATTGGCCAAAGGCTTCCAGTTGAAGAAAACTCTACTCCTCTTGAAGCACAGCTATCTCAAACAGGCTCTCAACCAGGCTCTCAAGCAGCCTGTGAACCAGGCTCGCGAGCAGAATCTCAAGTAGTCTCGAGAGCAGGCTTTCAATCGCCAGTTGGCTCTCATACTGACTTGGAGGGATTTTGTGTACAGTACCGGTATAACAGCGGACAGGAGTGACAAGTACAGGTTCATCTTGGTGCTACAGCTATATATAGTGCAATAAGCACACGTGCACATCTCTTGACTCAACTAGAGGTCACTATATACTGCGCATCACACAGGGGTGCACAGGAACCTTGCTATGAGGTGTACGTAGTGCAGCATATAGTCGATTTGCACATTTACCATTGTTATCTTCATACCAGTCTACATTCGCATACAAGACTTCAGCAGATGCAGGCACTTCATATGATGCTGAGACTCACATGCAACACTATCCAATATAATGACTCATGTGATGTTTCCAAGAACACGTGATATCTCGATGAATGACTAATCAAGTTAGCATCTTATGAGCAGCTGATGCACCAGCTCGGTAAATATGAGTGTATATTGTTTGCAATGATTCTGCTGAACAAACTGTAATTTGGGGATATTGAATATAGTGGCAAGTTGCAGTAGTGCACATCGCCTCCCTTACTGCGGTCCTGGATCCACACAGACTGAACTGATGAGTCAATCGCAATTGAAGACCTTGATTGGGTGACAACTCAGAATCTTGCCTGGCAGCAGGGTATACAGACTGTTGACTACAGTTGTAACGCAATATTATACAGATAATTGTGCCAGAGACAGCTTCACTGCCTTTGTGGAATTCATGGTACTTGATATATAATGTCGACAGTCAGCTCTAGTGTTAGCAACGGTTCCGGACTGTCACTTGGGGTCGGGGTCCGGGTCCAAACCGACCCATTGTTAGATTGGCGGTCAGGGTTGTCAATAAACCCGAACCGTCAACTTGGGTACGGTTCAAAGGTAAACTCCCAACCCGTCTGAATTGAGCAGGTTTTCAGCGGGTCCATCTATGGATTCAAATAAGGCTCTCGTTTTTGGAGTTTGTTAATTGTATCATATCAAAATGGCCTTTTTAACAACCAATAACGTGTTTTGGTATGCTTTGCAGCTTGCAATATATATTAATTTGGAATCGGTATTTTACCTTTGGTATATTGTATTTTTGCCGATAATGGTGGTCAATAATCTGTTTTGAACGCGAAGATTAGCGCGATGACTTGCGTACCAAATATGCAACAACTACAACTGTTGACGCTCCGTTGATGCTCATTTTCAGGATGCGGCAGGGAGCATTTTGCTGTCGTATTTGCCAGTAAAGGCTGCTAATATTTGATAAATGGATGGATGTAACCAATCGGAACATTAATTAGCCAAGATGCGAAGGTAAAAATCGTTGATGCTCTGTTGACGCTCATTCTCAGAATGGGGCGATGACCATAGCGCTGTCTCTTTTGCCAATAAGAGCTGCCAATACATCGGTTGTGCCTAACAGCGACCCAAGCACTGTTTAATTGCCGTACTTACATGACCACAAATCGTTGACGCTTCGTTGACACTCATTTTACTGTATTGTCCATACAACATTTGCTGCCATCGAAAGTAGTTTTCATCATGATTTGAACATATTGGAAATCTTTCTGCCAGATTAAGACTTGGCCCTGTGGTAAAGCCCAGCGCAGTAATAATATTGCACTGTTCGCTCACACAGGAGTAAAATTCATGTGTTTTGCCAAAAGCTGTATTGCACCTGCTATACATCTGTTTATCAACCGATATTTACAAGCTGCTGCTCACCATTCGCCCATAATATATCTCTAACTAAAACACTCAGTCAAGATACATAAACAAGCTGGTGAAACATTGACGCATTCTGTCTGACTTTTTCTTCACTCCCATGTTCCTTCTCAATTCAATTGCATTGACCGTCACCAACACCTTTTCAGCATGTCTCTTCGACTTCCTTGGTGGCCGAATCAATCTGGGAACATTTGGTGGGGCGCTCACATCCAGCTGCTCTGGGGATTCCGGATCCTGTATGGTATTGTCTGGCTCCATATGAGATTCAACGTCTGCTGCGCAATCATCTTCGCTGTCATCTGGATTATCTATGTCCCCATTCCAATTAAGCCAATCTTCGGTGTCCGAAATGATTCCAGCTGCGCAATCGTCTTTGATTTCGTGTGGGTGACCGTTGATTCTCCTGATTCGGTGGAAATTTAAGATTTGAGTTCGTCCTCCCGGGAGATCCTTTGACGACAAAGGTGGTGGTAAAGGTGATCTTTCTGACTATTTGAATGCAGCCGCACCATCATGTTGAAAGAGTGACCAGGATGCTTTGACGATCTCTTCCGTGTCAGAAATGTATTCTACGGCGGTCATCTGCTTGTTTTGAGCGCGAGATTCCTTCTGTGCAGCACGTAGGTTTTGGCTGCCCTGCCACAGCTCCAAAAAGTTGTGAAGCTTGGCCATTCTGTTCAGTTTCCTTTCCTCCGCCTCTTTCTTCATTTCCGAGTCATTTTCTGTGTTTGCGCTATCCAATTGTGGATCAGTGCCTGACAAAATCCCGTTATTGTCTCGAGCAAACTGCCTTACAACGACATTTTCGCGAAGGGTCTCGCCTGTGGTTTTTGACTGCCTCCAGCCGATAACATCTCAGCCACGCGAAAAACTGCCCTCCACTCCGACACCATCAGGTATGATAGAGAATACGTCGCAGGCCACAGTGGAGGGATCGGTGTACTTTGAGTGCGTTTCCTCCTGTTGACGCCACCAGTCGGTTATTTCCGGTATCCACAATGTACTGCCAAACTCCATCAGGTCGGGGTGGTAATCATTGAGATTTGGATTGATTCGCCCCCAGTTCATTGGTGCTTCAGGTGGCGAGTTCAAATAGAGCCTGGCGGCGGTCAATAAGCGCGCAGCGCGATCGCTTCGTCCAGGTGTCGTCTCAGCCCCATTGTTATGCGTTAGGTATTCCTCATCATAGCTGGACAAATCATATGGATCAAAGGATGTTTCGCAGGATCGTGAAGCCGTTGCAGAGGAGATGTGACTGCTGCTCGGTAAGCTTTGGAGTTTATTGAAGGGCACGCGTCGATGTTTTGCGCAGTATTAATTCTCCACATACTCCAGAAAGGCCTCTTGGTATTGGGTAGTATAGGATGTCTCGTCCTCAGGATTGATATCCATTCCCTTGTCCCACTTTCGAAACCATCACAGCTTGCAGAAAGGATCGAGTATATGTGCAGACATTAAGAGCATGCCCGTCGTTGGAGTCACTTCGGCGTAGTATTTGGACAGCTTCTGTCGAGCTAACTTCACTGCGAAGAACTTGTCTTCTTTCCATTGAGTTTTCTTCTTAGCCAAAGCTCGCATCATGCAATCCAAGTAATCAAACATGTCATTGTACACTGTGATACCATGATGCAATGTGACTGTATACCTCTTGGACATTCACAGGGTCCAATATCGGAATGGCCTCAATACTTCAATGACATACTTCACAATCGTCCATTCATCTTGAGTTGTGAACAGTGGCCAGTATGAGGTGTATTTTGGGTTTTGAAGCCACTCACGGGTGAATTCCCGTAATCGGTAGGCCCGCTCAAGTTACTCCAGTGTAGAGTTCCAACGTGTCTTCAAATCCATAATCGGTAGTACGGCAATACGGACTTTGGCTTTTTGACAGTCAATTAACTAGTTTCGATGACCTGATGTGAGCGTAATCAATACACCAAGCATTCTCTGCTATATGAAGGTCAGTTTCAGGACTTTCAAAATATCATGAGATACGTACTTTCCCAATTATCTTTGCCAAACCAGGTATCTTGGCCGACACCTTATTGATTCTAGCATTGCCCTCGTTGCGAAGTCTTTGACTCTTCCCGAAGTCTATGCTTTCATTCTCTCCAAATTGCTGATCGCGCTCATTGGCTTGCCAAGACTTTGTGCGGCCTTTTACACCGAGACTGCTCATGAATGCACCCAAAGCCAGTTGTATGATGTGCGCCATGCATGGTATGTGGTTCCTCAATGCAGGCCACTCGATTCCAGAGACGTCACGTGGTGATTGCAGCTCGCGTGTCATTGAGTAATTGGAGGAAGCATTATCCGTCGTAATACAGAGCAAACGGCCATCGGTGAGGTCAAAACAATCCAACGCATCCTTCAAATGTACAGCTAGCCTTGCTCCAGTATGTTGGCCCTAGACCTAGCATCCTTAATTAGCATTCCAAATGGGAAAAGAACAGCAGATTAACCTCATCTAAAGCGAGTTGAACTTCGAGCAATTCCCAATTTCAATCCATGTAGTAAGCATTCACTGACGTTATGGCCAATTTGTTAGTTGATGTCCATCCATCCAAAGCTGAACTAACTTTGTTTCATCACGGTGATTGCTTCTTAATTGCATCCACTGTCAGTGCATATTCCTTACGGCAAATGTTGCTAAGGGTTGTAGCCGATGGCAGCATTAGATCATCGCGTAACGCTTTATATGAACGCCGTAGCTCAAGATTCAAAATAGCGTTCCATGGAATATGAGCCGACACAAATCCTAACATGAGATATCGATTCCACCTGTCTTGGAGAAAATCGGAAGTCTCAATGTCCTTAACTGGCAGTTTGGAACATTTTGTCTGCCGTTTCAGTCAATATGGATTGAACTGGATGTCAAATCTGAATTTCCTCTGCAAACTTACTATTGTGATTCCTCGACTTCCTTGCCTCTTCAAGATGTCTAAAGCTGTTTCATCAACCGTCGTACTAGTTAATTCAGTAACTTCTGACTCTGTTAATTTCTTTAACTTTGCGATGTGAGCTTTTGCAAGCAAGTGTTTCCCCATTGAGCTGGTCCCATGTTCTGATGGATGGCGAAGAACTGGATGACAAACAATACATATGATGCCAGGGCTGCCGGTCGCTTCAATTCCGCAGTGTAAATAGAATCGCCACAATGGCGCATGTCTAGAATTATTCCAAGCAATAGGCCGCTTCGAGCCTTCATTCATTGAAGCTCAACAAGCATCAAAAATGATTGTGGAATTTAAGCTCGCTCTGATCACGAATAAAGACAGGTTCATTTTTGGAAGGGATCATCACCTCTAGTAAAGAGGTGTTCAAAGATTTGGAATCTGACATGGCGGTAAGAATTAGAACACTGGTTGATCCGACTCAAAAGCCTGGCGAATGTGACGATACAGTAAAGCAGACTGCGAGTTCTTAAATATTGACTCTACAACCACAAGCAAAAACATCAGATCTGTAAGACATTGCATACATAGTTGTGAAGTTCTATACAGGGATAGATTGCGAAGACTGACCGTGTAAAACTCGATTCAGTAACAGCACAATGCAGTTCATTGCTGTGTGGCGGTCTGAGCATCCACCAAAACTGTTGACGTTGTGTGGGCGCTCAATTGTAGGAGGTGGACGCGATATCATCACTGGCATTTTGGCCATTAAAGGCTGCCGATAAGATGATTGTGGGTTATCTGCGTTCCATTGCGATTAGATTATCCAAGATGCATAATCAAAAATCGTGGACGCTCCGTTGACTCTCATTGTGGGACATGGTTACAATCTTGACGCAACAATTTTTGCCTAGAAAGGCCGCCGATAGTTCGATTATGGGTCAATGTCACTGCACAACCCTTGCCATTTCCATGATGCAATGCCAGAAGTCGTTGATGCTCCATTGAAGCTCATTTTTAGGACATAGTAGCGATATTGTCGCAACCATTTTCGCGTAGAAAGGCGGCCGACAGTTCAAGGATAGTTGAATGTCGGCACGTAGCCCTTGTATTTTTCATGATGCACGGCCAAAAGTCGTTGACGTTCCGTTGAATTTCGTGTTTAGGACACAATCCCGATGTTGGCACAACCAAGTTTGGCCTAGAAACTCGGGCGATAGTTCGATTATGAGTCAAAGATGCAGCGAAACCCGCTGAATTATCAATGATGCAATGCCAAAAATCGTTGCCGCTCCGTTGACGCTCATTTTTAGGAGGTAGTAGCGATATCGTCTATAGCATTTTTGCCCATAAAGGCTGCAAATAGTATGATTTTGGCTAAATGCCGCTGCACCACCCAGTTATTATCCAGGATGTAGAACCAGAAATCGTTGATGCTCTGTTGAAGCTCATTTCTATCACGGGGCAATGTGAGTGTGGCTTTCCATTTTCCCTACTAAGCCGGGAAATACTTCTTCTTTGGATGGATGCAACTGTGCAGCCTGGTGATTACTAAATAGATATGACTATAAATTGTTGACGCTCCGTTGACCCTCACCTTTGGGCTTACCTTAGATACCTTGTAACAGTAATTGGGTGCTCAAAAATTATACAAAAAACGCATATAGCCTCTATTGGCAGCCAGCATACAGTTTCAATGTAATATCAGTTGGATCCAAGATCTTCGAGAAATCTCTGTTTCTGAGCCACCACTATACACGTCATTTACATGATCAATGACGTAGGTCCATGGCATTTCAACGCTTTTGGTCGGCAATTTACGGCATAACACTCCATGCGCTAGTGTGAGATATTTATAGCCTGACTTCCACACCATTCCTTATCCAGCTCATTCTCCTCGATTTCCATGACGTACAATAAGCAGTTTTCAATTGCTCAACCATGTGCAGGAGGTCTGAGCGAAGAGATATTTAGTTGGCTACATGGATTAATGCAGCCTGTCGGCTGTCATTTGTCCGAGTTTCCCATGTTCTTTGACCGCTCCTTCTATCAGTCATATGACATCGCTGACTTAAACTCGGTTAGTAGATTTTGTCTCAATTTTAGGTTTTGCTTTATCGTTTATCCGTAACAGGCAACAACATATAAATATCGTCATTCGCCAATAAACCAGATTTGGAGTCTAGAACATTCGGATGGCCCGTACGACCCTTGCACACACACTGACGCATAACCCTGTCTCACTATTTGGTCACTGAAATCCAGAAAAAGCTGACACGTAACAAAACAGGTTCACAAATTGGTTTTACACGAGATACATCTTTCAAAATACCGATTTGGCTATCTACACTTCTGGTGACGCTGGAGCCGTCACAATGTCTTCGTCCAAATCCGATATCTATATCGTCATTAGCAAAGGACGCTATATGCAGGGGTAAAAGCTTATGGGTTGAACTAGCTTCGCAATCTCTATCGGTGACGAATCGGGCACCGCGGCGGCCATTGGCAGTGCTATGTGATTGTTTGCCTGAGGTTTCTCTGAACCCAGCCTCATTTGACTAGTTCCCTGTCAAGACGTCACTTGCGGCATTTGTGCTTGTCCGGGGAAGATATCAAGATCCTCCATAAGCTCTCCAAATGTTGTCGGTGATGTTGTGGCTGCAGTCGAGTCTTCTTGGGGCATTACATCAGCCGGAATGTTCAATTGAGTCGTCCCGTAATTCATAGCTCTCTCATGGAAGTGGTCGGCCGCATCCCCCCATCCTGGCTGCGTCAGTTCGTCAAGCCTCAGCTACTTCTGCCGAAAGCTCTCCATGCGGTGATGTACCGTTTTGGACATTTTGCCCATCACCCAGCCAGGTTCGTCATCTTCGCGAAGCTTGCCATGCCCTTTATCGTCTTCATCATCATCCTCGTCTTCCCCATTCTGCTCATCTTCAGAACTTGCAAGATCACTCAGACTGTCTCCGATAGCATTCAACATCTCCCCAAATGTTATTTCAGGCTTAGTGGTTGTCAATCGTCCCTTTTCAACATTTTCCATATGTTCCTGCTTCTGCATGATTGCTGTCTCTGCGTCTTGAACTCGCATTCTTGCCACTGCGGACTCTCGCTCCATGTAATCCTCGATCCATTTCTCTCTCTCTTCGTTGCTTAAGCAGTGTGTTTGCCGTTGTTATTCCGCCGCAAGCTTCTTTTTGGATCGTAAGCTGCGCAATCCTCCCAACGCTCGGTCCCTGTCTGCCTCCAAGCCACTCTTGCCTTTATTCGGCTGATGACATCATCATGTGGAATGCTTTGTCGATTTGCCATATTTGCCCGCCGGAAGTGGCGAAAGGTTCCTTTTTGCAGCATTGACCATTGTCTCTTGTGTTGACCTTGGTGTTGGGCGAGATGTTGGATGTTGCAAGAAATGGACCACATGGACGGAAGCTGCGTCTTTTATGTCAATGTTGGTAGGTTTGATCAATTCGAACAAAGCAAAATCAGCGTTTTGACCGTCACTTCATTGGGAATAGTCATGCTAACAGTACATTATAACTTGATAATTAGCGTGTGATTCATGTAAGATCCCGGCAATGTCTTGAGTAGTGTTAGCAACGGGTCCAAATGTCCGGGTCGGTTCCGGTTCCGGTTCCACCCGAAAACGGACCGTCGCAACGGGTCTTACCACACGAATAATCCGGCCCACTGCAAATGGGCCGGTTTTACCACCAAAAACCCGGCATTTCAACATCACATCTTTGCCTCCAATTAAGTATTGGAGTTCTGATCGTATCATGACATGTTTAGTACGTAAATTGTGCACTTTTACCCGCTCTTTCACCTCCCGATCTCAGATATGTGATCCGACCGATATCCGTTGAGTTGCTATCGAATACCCGCTAGTTTCGCTGAAAATGTGCCCTTTTTTCACAGGCATTCCACGAATATCAGTCGGATTGCAAATCAGACAGCTTGAGGTGAAAGTGAGGCCAGAACTGCACAATCTACGTACTGATCATGTCACGATACAATGACAACTCAAATACTTAATTGCTGGCAAAGGTGTAGGAACCGCAAAGTTGGAACCACGGTCCGGTTCCAACCCGGCTAAAAAACCGCGGGTTTATGTCCGGTCCGGGTAACAAACTCGCCAAGAGAATGTGTGTCGGGTTTTTGGACTGGTAACGAACAGAACCGAACAGAACCGCCAGCCAAAAACCGAACCGCTGGCGGATTCCCCGGACCCGTTGCTAACACTAGTCTTGAGACACACATCACCAGACCTCCTTTCCATCGAAGAATCATCTTTTTGGATCTATCAAACATGAGATATCAGCTGTGGTTCATCTCGATGTGACCCTGTAAACAAACATAAAACATCGGACAAACCTACTGAAATCGCGCGACCGTTGGAATCCACTGCAGCTACACAGCAGGATTCAGCTTGAATTGAACATGCAAGTTGGCAGTCACTCATTCCATTTTGACTTGTAGCTCACTATACAATCTTTAGTACTTCCCACTTCTTTTCGTGATCATCTTCCTCACGATTCTACAACAGCAAGCCATGGATCCCAAAACACTTCCACAAGGTGCGATTGGAGCTGAATCGAGCTGAACGACAGGCGCTTCACCCAATGCCCCCCTTGGCGAGAGTGAACAGCGACGCAGACACCAGTTAGTCCATCGCGAGGCAGCAATTGTAGCCACCGAAAGCATGACCCAGGAAGCACATTTAAAAAAGGTAGGTTAAACCAAAAGCAGCAAGCAGCAGAAGCAGCATGCAATCGGATGTGAGTCAATCCATATCTGTGTACACTACGTTGAACTGAAAATATCACGTAGAGCTGGGGTTCCGTAGAGATCTACGTGACCAATTTATCGCTTCTCGTAACGGCAAATCTCCATGGTCGACCAAGGCATCTCTCCGCACAGTCCTCGAAATTGAACATCACGATGTTGTCAGTTCTGGGATTTTCGCAGACGAATTTGATGATACAGGTCCCCGGGAATGGACGAAACAGGCTTTAAAGACCTTAGAAGAGGCTACGGAGTCATATATGGTTGAGGTAATACCTGGATCTCACTCTACAAGCAGCAACTAATTTCTTTGAAGTTTTCAACATGTCAGCTACTATGGCAAGACAAGGAGGTCGGGTACAGCTTGAACAGTCCGACATGTGTCTTGCCTTGAATATGGCGAAAATGGCCACAGGAGGGATTTCATGCCCCGCAATAGAGGAAACGCAACAACTAATCAAAAATCCTCGCGCCGAAGTCGGAGAAAAGAAGAATCGGGGTGGTGAATTTTGCGGGCATAACAAGGTGAAGGCTGTGATCGAAAGACACCCGGCAATGGTATGCGAAAATCAAACGGACGGCTGCCTTCCTTGACAACATGTCACCACAAACAATCCAGAGACACGCTGAATGCTCACAGGAAAGGGTGCACCCCCCCCAAGATGGGCGCCACCACGACCTGAATCGCCACCAGTGTCATCTGATGACAATGCGACGTCCGAAACAGAATGTAAGCCCCTCGCATATGTGCATATACATACTTCGCTTCTCAATGCTCGATTTTTGCCAAGGATCGCATGCGCGATAATGATTTTATTCCAGATTTGCTGACTCAGGATGGTCCATTCACAGGTTAGTACACTATCAGCTGTGTGGTAATGCAGCTGACAGCCATTGTGTCAACGAGGGCAGCGGTTTGAGTGAATCTGACCGCGAAGACGAGAGTTGACTGAAGGGAACGAGATTTTTGAGTATTATCATTATCTACAATTAGTGGACACTTTAAAGTATATTTTAAAGGGTATATTTATATGCATCATTAAAGAACAATGTAGTAATAAAGGAGAACGTACATGAATAGCACAGAACGGCTGCCACATGACCATTATTAATATAATATGCCAAAGTGAATTGTTCCATATTGCGGATATGCCCGTGGCAAAATGAGCGTCAACGGAGCATGAACAATGTTTGGCTTAGCATCATGGTTTCTCTGCATGGCGATTGGTCGCAGAGATGTGTATATGACCTACAGGCTGCCTTTATATGCAAAAGAGAAATCGATATGCTCCCTGCCCGATGCTGAAACTGAGCGTGCACGGAGTGTCAACGACTTTTAGTCTCGTAAGTCACGTAATCAATCAGAGACTTGGCCATCTTGACGCATACTGAGAGTATTGGCCGCCTTTATAGGCCCAAAAGAAAGCAACACGCTCCCTGCCCGATCATGAAAATGAGTGTCAACAGAGCATCAACAATTTTTGGCCTTGCATCATGGTTAATCAAAGAGCAATGTGGCCGGTACTGGCTATATACAAAGTTGTGACCGGTTTTATTGGTGAAACGCTCAGTATCACTTGGTTGCAGCTTTGAATATGAACTAAGTTGTTGTTGTCTGGGAGGCTGTGACGAGAATGTTGCTTGTTATCTGCCTATAAAGGGTTCCAATTCCCGGTATATGGATGATTGCGATCATTTGCCAGTTTGATTACCGAAGATGCAAGACCAAAAATCGTTGACACTCCGTTGACGCTCATTTTTAGAATACGGCAGGGAGTGTATCACTTTCTCCTTTGCATATTAAGGCAGCCTATACCTCATTTATGAGCATCTGAATCCAATTACCGCTCAGATTACCCAAGGAGCAAGACCAAAAAGCATTGACTCGCCGTTGACTCTCATTTTCAGGATGGGGCAGGGAGCGGTTCTCACTTGATTTTGATTATAATGGCGGCCAATACATCAGACAAGGACAACGATCTACAAATGTCTTTATTTTGCGATTAGCAATAGGATATCTGAATGCGACCAAAAATAGAATTATCCAATTACCGGAACCGGAGATTGGAACCGACGGGTCTAGCCAAACCGGCCAAAATCCGCAGGTGTGCCGGGTACTGGTCCGGGTTTGGCCCGCCAAGATGCAGCAGGTCGTGTTTTTGGACAGGTTTGGAACCGAACGCAACCGGTTTGGCAGTCCGAACCCGGACCGCTGGCGGGTTACCCAGACCCGTTGCTAATACTAGTCAGCACCCAGACAGAGCTTGATAGTGAACTTGAAAGGTAACAGTAGAAGGAAGAAGCAGGGATGCGGATATATAGGTGCTAAATAACTGTAGGTGTTAGGCAAGTAGCAACCGTAGTGACTATCAATATACGGCAAAACATGTGTATATACTGTTTGTGGTTTGTTTATTGTTGACTGTATATCTAGTAAATGGCTTTCAGCTCTGCATGGAAAGACTTGGAGGAACAGTGGCTGCAACAGTGGTCACCACTCACCCTAGGCAGCAACATTAGTCATATGTTGTTTACACTGTAACTAGTAGTTCTTTTGATATTTTACCATGAGCCATGACTTGTACTGCAAATATTTGTATATAACAAATAAAAATTACATACTGGGGAAAGGGTAAATCCACTAGTAATGGTACTAACAAATCAAATATTATATTCAATGCTGAGTGGTCACTGGTTGTTTTTCACCTTGTCTATTGAATAACAGTATTTCCACAGTACTACCAAACACTGCTACACAGACCAACAATGCTACAAAAGTCTTGGCAAAACAGATACAGCACATTAAGTCAACAACAATGACAACACTGTGGAAACAGACAGTGTCAAATGGATTCTAACATCCAAAGGACCTCAGAACGAGCTTCCCAGCACCATTTGGACCACCACAGGAGGGTGCCGACAAGAATGAATGCAATTGAGTGGATTCACCTAAAGTCTTTGCAGACTACGCAACTTACCAGACCCGTCCGCCAACAAGCTAATAATAATGAGGACTTCCCAAGGCAAGGGGGTGTGATTCACCAAAGTGGTGACAGCATTCAGAGTGTGTGAGAGAAGCCATCGGGACACAGGAGAAGCAGCAGACCGGAGGAGGAATCCGCCTTGGGATATCGCGCTGGAGATGCCGATGGTGGTGACACCTGTCACTGTCGAGACTGCAGGTGCACTCACGCTTAAGTCACCGGAAACAAAAATCAGCCGAAAGCAGAGATGAGTTGCTTGTCTCCGTGGACTGCCTGGGCACTCAGGGATTGCATGAGCCGAATCAAGCTAACAGCTCAGATGCATTCCCCTGAAATACCTTAGCTACACCGAATGATAGCAATGATGGCAACCTTGTTCGAGACACAGTGGGCACGGTAGTTGGGGCTGCAGCTACTGACCAAACTGTGGTTCGAGCAACAGAAGGACAAGTTGGATACATACAACCTGGATGACTTACTGTGGCGCATTGGCATTCAGGAGACAGTCGCAACAGTAGTGGCTGCAATAGAATTCGATAAGAGTGGGCAAAGGAAGGCGGAGACCAAGGGTGTAGGTCTAGAGGCCTCGATCAATGCACACATGATGGAGACATGTGGACCAAAGATGCCAGAGAAGTGCTCACAGCCACAGCCTTCAAGGCATGTCCGATCAATGTCATAACCAATCACGAATGCAACTCTCAATTCCAGCCCATCACCAGCACAGACACTGAGACCAACACCAACACCAACACCAACACTTAAACCAGCACTCACACCAACACCGATACCTATACCGACACCAACACCAGCACATACCCAGACACTGTCACTGACACCAACAACAACACCGAGAGCCACATCACCGCCAACTGCGGTGACAACCTGAGTACCAGCACCGCCAGGAAGATGGCTGACAGTCCCACCATGATACGAAATGAACGTATGTAGCCCAGCCCCTCCCTCAACAACAGGATTGAGCGTGGCAGACAGACGCCAAATCCTAAAGTGAGACAAATGGATGCCACTCCCCACTATGATTGACAGAGAAATCGCTTCGGCAATCAACAGAGTGTGTTCCCTCCCATCAGGCCCCGGCCCACATTGAGCTCCTGAACACAAAGAGCAGTGCAAACAGGGCAATGTCGGAAATCATGCACCAGAATGCGACAGTGGAGATGACATTGCAGTAATGCAAGATCATGATTGGAGCAGGAAGCAGAGTCGACAAAGGAGTAGTTGATGACGAAGAGACCGAGTCCTGGGAAAGAGTCAATATCCCTCCTAGTACCTCACATACTGTACATGGGAAAAGACACATAAGGGCTGATGAAGATGCTGCACAAATTCCAAGTGGAGATTGAGAGTATAGTGATCCTTACCCAGGTACGATGGCTGGCGAACTGTTGCAGAATCAAGGAGAGAAGGTAAAATTGAGAAATCGCTGCTTCACCAGTGATTTTTGTCGTAAAGGGATGCCGAGTCCCACACAGTTTACTCGCGAGGGGTGTCATGGTAGCGGGATGTGTTACCGAGGCACAGTGTTCACGAACGCAGACTCTCACAGTAAGTGACAGCTCTGCTGTGGATTGAGCCACGTTGAGAACTCGTGTAGTAACAAGCCCACGTGTGGCTACCGGTCAGGCCATCACCGGGCAAGTGACCACAAATGTAATCTGGTGGGGTGTGGTGGGGTCTCTGAGAAAGCAGAGATCATTCTGCGGCCACACACTTGAGAACGGCGGGCATTGGAAAGTAACTCACATTGCGTTCAGCACCGGGCACGCGAGAAAGAGCAAATGTTGCCCACACACGCCGGGCAAGTTGAGAAACAGAAACACCAGGACGAGTACCCAGGCGCAGATTAATGCACATGGCAACCCAGACGAACAGTGCGGTGCTTATTTCTGGGCCCAGGGGAGAAGTGGCAGTAGATGGAAGAGGTGAAGAAGAAGAGATGGCGAATGTGGATGGAATTGAGGCTATGGGGAAGGCAAAAGAGGTCATCATGACAGAGACTGAAATTGACACTACGACAGCGATCTAAACCAAGACTGACGCAGAAGTGCGTGTACTGGCTATCAATCAATTGGGTGATGCAGCACGACTTCACAAGGTCATACGCATAAACCATCGTTGCGCTGGAGCCAGAAGTGGAATGCAGGGCGGACGATATGTGCTTCCACAAGCCACTGCAACAAATAGGTGTGATTCGGATTGGGCAGTGTTGCTATCTGGCCAGGCCAGCCTAGATGTCCAACGGCCGGCCGGGGCCGCCCTTAGCTGCGGCTCTTATATAAGGGCCATGCCGGGCCGGCAGACGGTAGGCGAGGGCAACAGTCGTTGTCTTGGCGGCCGGGCGGCCATTGTTGCCGGCCAGGCGGCTGTTCTTGGCGCACAAAGCCTAAACGTATTATTTTGTTCGAAAAATTCTCCCAAGCCTTTACTAAGCAACTCTCAAAAGTACGAAACATAAGCTATATCCAACTCAATCATAGTAGCCCTGCCATTGCCATATTCCATCCATCGACCAGATCAATGCTTATGCAGGCTGATGCAGGCTTTATACATCCCGTGCAGGCGAGGCGGCCAGCACGGCAGCTTGTGACCCGAGCCGGGCTGGGCTGGCAGTAGCGCAGGCTTTCAGAATGGAGTCCGGTACAACCTGGGCAGCTGGCCCGGCCGGTTAGGTTCACTGGGATCAGGCGTTCCGCATATCCAATGAGAACACTAAAATGTGATTGGACGGAAATTCGGAGGGGTAACCGCCTGGTAGTTGATGAGGGAGTTGATCGCGGCAGAGCTGCTAATAAGATTATTATCGCTACTGACATCAGGTTGAGAATGGAGACTACAATGACGATCGCCAATATTTATCATTAAGGAATGGCATAATCAGGTGAGAGACCGGCAAGAAAGTTGAGCACGCAGAGAGTTATTTGGCTGGGTAGCACTGTTCTCGCAGGAAACCTTAACACAAATAGTATACAATGGGACCTAATGTGCCAACTGCAGCCAAATGCTGCATTCTGAAATGATGTGATTGACAAACATTTACTGGAAATTGCAAATGATGTTAGAGCCACTCTGCGTTGGAAAACACAAGGTCATCAAGGTGCGACGGTCATCTACCTGTCACTGGTAAATCAACCCTTGATTAAGTAGTGCATACTGGCCGATGACCACGCACTGTATCAGTCTAGTCCAACATCATATATTTCCAGTCCAGTCCTGTGCAGCCGTTTTGAACTCTGGAGTGCACTGAAACCTACTGTGGATTGGGTTCATCTGGACTAGGGATTGGAATTGGACGAGATATTGGATCCTCAAAATGCGAAATGCAAGGCAGTATTGAACGGAGTTTTATCCTTGTAGGTGCGCTATAATCATCGATCTCGATCCAGATCAGAGCCCACCATCTAAGAGAGAAGCTTCTTTTCTATAATTGAAATGCTTCTTAATCATAATCACTGAAGAATTGACGGATTTAGCGGGGGTTATCATAATGGTTGAGGCAATGATACCAATGGTTCCACCAGTCCAGATGGTTGCGGTCCGCAGTAGGAATCATTCCAGTCCGGTCCAAAGGGAAGGTCGGGCTGGACTGGACCACATCCTGGCGGTCTTGGCCTGAACGGGATTGGTCTGGACCGATCCATTTACGCATAAAATTTTGACATTTCATTTTCGGGTAGTAATACCGAAAACATGACTTCAACTCACTTTTGATCACCACTCACCGCAGAATACCCACTCTGGTCAAAATTATAGCACTTCTGTCTGTATATTCCGCTCCATCGATATATTTTTCCCCCATTCAAAGCTTAATATCCAGGACTGTATACCCTAACCCTGGACACCATGAGAGATCGGTCCGGACCAAGCGCAGTGCAGTCTGTCAGCCTCTGGGATCTGTCCGATCCCAGTCCAAAAATTTCTTGGACTGGACCTGGACTGAACTGGACGGTTCCGGTCTGGACTGATCCATTGCTGGACTGGTGGAATCATTGCATGATCCTTCCCTCGCAGACCTCCCTTTTGCTCCACAATCCCAGTACGTGGCCAACGACAACCCTGAATTCATTCGAATATAGTCAGTAGGCATACTGCATGCGAATGGGCTCCAGCTTTGACGAAGAATTGGCTCTTCCCCCACCCCACCCACCCACCGCTGGATGGACCGCACGGTTGAGAGCACAGCCGGTGCGGCGGTCGACGTCACGGTGTTAATACAGTACGACCAGAGAGGGAGGTAAAATATCCACAAAATAGTACAACAGATATGATCTGAATCCCACATTTTAAAGACACCCCATTTACAATACTTAGTATGGGATGCGATTATGTAATCATCTTCGCCGAATTGAAACTTCAATGTCAGCGTTGATGCGAATGAGCGTGTTGATTGTGGGTAGAAGAGAAGAGACGAAGGGAGACGAAGGAAGAGCAGAGTGCGAAGTCTAATACGGTAGTCATGATGTGAAGTCTAAAGAGCCGTCACGACCGTGCACGGAACCTTAGGGCTTGCAGCAACAGTAAGTGTAAGCGAATACCTCCCCCCCATCCTAAGCAGTGATATGTCTCCCAACTGGCTATAGATAGAACTATAGCATCTACCGGAAAACCGAAAAATTACGCTGTAATCCTCGAAAGAAATACATGAGAAATACATAAAGGAATGCAAACACGACCACTTCCTCCCCCCACGCCTCCGCCACAACAGTCAATGAAACCTTCACAGAGTGATCTGTGTTGTCTCGTCTTTTCTCCACTCAACTTATCAGATCACCACTCAAATTATCAGATAAGCAACATCTTGAAATTTCACAACTTTCAAAAACTGAAGAATGATACTGGGAGCCAGATAATCCAATTCCAAATGAATCAGCGAACTCTGTGCCGCATATGTCTCATACATCACTCTCTCCTATCTGAATAGTTAACAAGCTAACTCTTGTCTTTTCGAAATACCATGTATGAATCAGTAAATGTCCATAATACAAAGTGTTTTGCGTCTTACATCATATCAATGCCGGCCTTCAATTTCAGGGGGGTGGACCGGATTATCCTTTGTGGCGCAATCGATCGTCTCAACCTCATTTTCGGTACCCAGCTCAACCAGCAGCTGAACTGTGCTATTGTGCCCTTTGGATGCCACGTGATGTAGTGCCATCTGCCTATCGTAATACATGGCCTGCTTGTCGACTCCCAGCTCGATAAACAGCTGAACTGTTGTATCGTGCCGGTTGGATGCCGCGTAATGTAGTGCCGTCCGCCCATCCGTGTCCTTGGCCTCTTTGTCAACTCCAAGCTCATTCACAAGCAGCCGCACTGTGGAATCGCGCCCACTAGCTGCTGCAACGTGTATCGCCGTCGCCCAATCGTTGTCCTTGGCCTCTTTGTCAACTCCAAACTCGATAAGCAGCCGAACCGTTGTATGGTGCCCTTTGGATGCGGCGTAATGTAGTGCCGTCCACCCATCGTTGCCATTGGCCTCTTTGTCAACTCCTAGCTCGTCCATAAGCAGCCTAACTGTGGAATCGCGCCCACTGGCTGCCGCAACGTGTATCGCCGTCGCCCAATCATTGTCCTTGGCCTCCTTGTCAACTCCGAGCTCGATAAGCAGCCGAACCGTTGTATCGTGGCCGTTGTATGCCGCGTCATGTAGCGCCGTCCACCCATCGTTGTCCTTGGCCTCTTTGTCAACTTTGAGCTCGTCCACAAGCAACCGAACCGTTGTATGGTGCCCGTTGGATGCCGCATAATGTAGGGCCGTCTGCCCTTTGTTGTCCTTGGCCTCTTTGTCAGCATTGAGCTCGTCCACAAGTAGCCGAACCGTTGTATCGTGCCCGTTGTATGCCGCGTCATGTAGTGCCGTCCACCCATCGTTGTCTTTGGCCTGTGTGTCAACTCTGAGCTCGGCCACAAGCAGCCGAACCGTTGTATCGCGCCCGTTGGATGCCGCGTAGTGTAGTTCCGTCTGCCCTTTGTTGTCATTTGCCTCCTTCTCAACTCCGAGCTCGATCAGCAGCCGAACCGTTGTATCGTGCCCTTTGGATGCGGCGTGATGTAGTGCCGTCCACCCATCGTTACCCTTGGCCTCTTTGTAAACTCTGAGCTCGTCCACAAGTAGCCGAACCGTTGTATCGTGCCCGTTGGATGCCGCGTAATGTAGTGCCGTCTGCCCTTTGTTGTCCTTTGCCTCCTTGTCAACTCCGAGCTCGATAAGCAGCCGAACTGTTGTATCTTGCCCGTTGGATGCCGCATCATGTAGTGCCGTCCGCCCATTGTGGTCCTTTGCCTCCTTGTCAACTCCGAGCTCATTCACTAGGAGCCGAACTGTGGAACCGTTTCCATTGGAAGCCGCGAGATGTAGGGCTGTCTTGTCATTTAACACCGTCAATCCATCACCAAACATCGTCTCGGCGTCCAAAATGCAACCGTTGTGCAGTTCGGAGATGCATATCGGTAGGTAGATGACGGAGATGTTTGATATTTCTGACAGGCTCATCCCACCAAGCTGAGACCACTTAGACTCCGAAGTGTATAAGGTCTTGAATGATCCTGTGGACGTATTGCCGGCAGCATTTCGATATACACGGGTTTTGGCGAGAGTGCGCTCAAACGAGAGCACTACAGATGTGTGCAACCTCCTGAGGGTTGTTTGGGACGATGTAGAGCGAACCGAGGACGTATCAAAACTAATATCTGGATGGAAACTGAATGCTGCCATGCGCGTGGAGAGATTTGGATCCGAGGCCACAGCTGTGTCCACAGAGTGTGCTAACTGTACCATGTAACGCTGCGCCTGCTGCGTGGATTCACTGGCGCCCTACATCAGCCTGACATCTGTTGGGATATAGTGGTTACTTGCCAGGTAATAATTGTCAGCATCAGGGTCAGTGAGGCTTTATGCTGCTGCAGCTCGCTGAGAATCCGCCCAATAACTGAATCTTTAAGAGCCCACTTCGCGCTATCCCATAGCCGGAGTAGAGAACCAGCATCACGGTTGTTGAGTTCTTCCAGTACCTTGTCAAGCTCACTAAAAACACATACACAGCCTGTTAAAGTAGCCACCAGTTGTTCAATCCGTATCGTCGATCTTTGATCATTTCTTTGCTCTTCGAAGTTGCTTATGAATCCCTGCAGCTGGTGGAGGATCGATTGGAGATCACGTGCCTCGGCAAGAACGCTGCGCGCGGCATTCGATGCTCCCGCAGTGTCCGAAATGATTTTGATAACCTTTGCCGAAACATGAATAAGACCTGCGACTGACGCTGCTACTGAGAGGCCATCCATACCGCAATTTGAAGATCGTCTATGCTAACTGCAACATGGAGTGAGGGCGCAGAGTTAGGGAGGGAGTAAGCATGTATAAACGAGAATACAGCAAATGATTAACTAAAATGCGGGGCTGGCCAATACGAATCTGCCACACATCTCATGCATACGACCCAGGTGCCTCATTAGGGGTGGCGCGTCCTGCGACCACACCTAACAAGCCGCTAGCGGCGCACCCCGTAGCCACACTCCGACCATAGTCACCTCCCACGTCCAACACCTATACAACTTTGAGCTCGATTACCTACATGAGTTTTTCTTTGACCAGGATAATGTTTATATATGGAATGTAGTTAACAAGATGCCCTTTCACTTGCTTGCCTCCTCTTTCAGTTTTCTCAAATATTCAAGGAGTTGTTGGAGATTACATACAGTAGCTGAGAATGTACTCAGCACTGCTGATGTTGTTAAGCACTGCTTACCACTACAAGTATTTTGCATCAGGTAATTTATTTCTGCCTGATAGTTACATGCAGATTTCATACGATCTGGTTAATGCTTCATACCTGGCTGAAAAGTACATCGCTTCACAAACTTGCAAATCTACAGTCGATATTACTCTGTAGATTCATTTACATGTTCCACCTATTATTAGCTCTGTTTGGAATCCTCCATGACACGGGTTCCACAGTTATCAATAGTTGTAATATAGGTCTATATATGTACACCAGTGAAACAATGTCTTACTGGTGACCAGAGATAGACCAATTCCCATATTCTCAATCCGCTGTCTATACAGCTATTTTTATACTACACACCCAGGGAGACAGAGTGTATGGGAGTATAGTTGGGACTCTAGTTGGTGGCCAGATTCACAGGCTCCATGGGGACATCCCTGATGATCTGTTCAATACCCTCCGTAGCTGATAAAAGAAGTCAGTAATGATTCGGTTAATAGCATATGTTTCAGTAGCATATTGATATGTATGTAGAGATCCCCTCAGGAAACATTTATCTGATTGTAACCATGGACTGTGTGGAAGCGTTGGCTGACCACAGGTTCTATGGCTGTAGAAGTTGTACACCTAACATGAATGTAGCCAATAGACTATTCACAATATTTCTGGTATGGTGAATACTCTAACCTATACCATTATCATTATTATTATCCCATATGCCATCATTACTGACACCATCATTACCTTTACTATTGGTACCATTTCTGCCGCTTTGTTCGTTATTATTGCCATCTTGGTCCTCACTATCACATCGACTAACATCTGATTAGAATCAAATCAGAATGGATATATGTCCTGTCCCCTGGGAGAATATTCAATTACAGATAGCAATGGGAATACTAATTCGAGATTTACTCTGCAATAAATCTGATTTCCAACAATTCTGATACAACATAGCAATGCATTTGTACACACCATCACAGGGAGGTATTGTGATGTCATATACTTGTGGCATTTCAAAATCATATACAAATAATATCATTTACCAACAATGTTGTTACAGCAACCATACATCACCCAGTACTCATTTATTGCATAATGCATTAATCCGTTCACTACTCACAACTTACTATCAGTACTCTGTCGAATTCAACCTGGTATCTTCAGAACTTGCAAATATCGGATAAAGTATGTTTCAGTCAACATACAAGTATACTCAGGGGGCATGGTGTCACTGTCATCACTGTTGAAATGTTATTACCTCAACCGAGCCATAGAGACTCCTTTTGTACCATAATGTGCCATCAGGGATGCTCACAAGTGTATATGTAGCAATTATCTCTGCACAGACTTCCAGCTCTAGTCTTGGACGATTTACTTAGCCAGTTGGGGCTTAACATGGAACCCAACTTTGAAGTTCGGTCAGATACAACTTGAAAGTTTATTGTAAACCATCCTGGAAAGGTAGCATGGTGTGAAACTTGTTGAATCTGGTGGAGCAGGTTGAGTGTGTGCTTCAGAATTAGAGTGCAAATAAATGTGAATCAATTCCCCAACATACATGTTATTATATACTATAATGTATAATTAACATGTCTGGAACACAGAATTGGAATCATATATTCATGCACTGAGGGTTTGAACTCTAGCTGGTGATGGCAAGTATAAAGTCAAACAGGACTGGATGGTACCAATCTGTGAAATTGAACAACCTCATGGCGATGTGTTTGTGACATAACTGAGTTGTGGGCTAGTAGAAGAACTTATAAGCACAAATAGCAGTGTACTTGTGATCATACTGGTAGTTTACATTGGGAGCATGTTTGGATGGCAATGTGGAAACTTTCTAAATGTGGAACTGGAAATCATCTCACAAGTATACCTCAGAGAATATTGTCATACAGACTGGTAGTTTACAATCTGACATGACTAGATATGTACTTTTGGATATAATGCAAAGTATAATCCACAGTTGACTGTAGCGATTATATGCAAATGCACTGTGATAAATATAATGAACAAGATTTCACTCCTGACTGCGTGGTGTATTTTACACTCTCTGATGTACAGTATCATATGTACTTATATGGATGTATGTCAATATTCTCTTGTGATTACTCATGACTATATCACTTGATTAGACCTAATATTCATTATATTATAATGTACCATTCCTGAGACTGATTCTGTTTGTGTGGCAGGTCATACACTGTTAGGGTATCACTGGGTGATCTGTCAGTTATCTCATGACCCAAACACCAAGATTGAAACTATTATACCCACATTTCCGGCATAGAGGTCAAACACTGTGCTTTGATTGTATTTCATCTAAATGCGGATCTTGTCCACTCCCTGAATCTAAGGTCTAGCTGTTGACATTGTGGCCAGCCAGAGAGTGTATCTAATTGCTAACAGCTCAGGATTGTAGATGACATTGGATTGTTTACTGATGTGGTAATCAACACTTCGCCCTTGTTTTGAATGGTTGGATTCTGCTGCAGCAACTACTCTGCAGTCATCAGGTTAAACTTCATTCAGTAGAATAGTTTGTGCTTGTTTCTGAGCATCCCAGGCAGTGTCTGAGAGTGATAACTCAGGAATCCAACCGTGGTTGAATCCCGGAGTATACTGATTAGATTCCGTGCTCTGCTGGTGCAACATGTATCACCTGGGAAAAATCTTGGTGGACATACGTCATCTTGTAATAACCAGGTGGCCAACGTAGAATGACAAAGGAAGCCTAATATGACTGTTCGAAATGATTCTGGAAAGTTACTTTGGGGCTGGGTCGGGGTCGAAATTGAAGTGCTGCCAAATGAGAAGTCCCCATTGTCAACACCTCTGAACTGTTAAACTGAGTTCAGTACAATGGATTTCTCCCAACCTGCCTGCCTTAGGTGGGTTGTGAGCCATTCGCTGAGTGGCTCCATCAGTAGAGTAATACCATGCTCGAGATTTTGCTTTTCGATAATAGAATATTATCACCCTCAATGATTCAATATCCAGAACTGTCTTTTTACATGATTCGCTGTTAGAGATATGTATTATGGTGTGATTTATAATTTTCTTTGTATATTGTGTATTTTTGAGTATAATGGTAGTTAATAGTTCTGGTGTGAGTTCAAATATCCATCCAATGCCTTGGTTATCTAATGTGTAATGGCCAACATGGTTGGCACTCCATCAATGTTCTTTTTCATTCTAACAAAAGGTAGTTGTCATGCACTGTATTGCCTCTAACGGCCTCTAGTACTTGGTGCATAAATCATTACTTTTCAGTGACAATTAAATTATGCAAGAGGTAAAACTAAAAATTGATGACGCTCATTTGACGCAGAGGTTTATGATGGGGCACAGAGCATGTTGCTATGAGTTTGTCCCAAAATATTGCCATTGCCTTATTCATGGATGTTAGTAACCACTCACCATCCTGATTTCCCAAGATGTAATGCAAAACATTGGTTATGCTCCATTGACAGTCATTCTCAGAGTGGGGCACTACCCTTGTAGCATTCTTGTTTGCATATTCTGGATATGAATATCTTTCTCATGTCTAACCGTGAACAATTACTTTGCAGATACAGTACTTAGACCACAAACAATTGTTGATGCTCCATTGACACTGATTTTAATGTATCCTCGAGACATTTTCAACCAGAATCGCTAAATGAATGCATCATTATTTGATTTTATTGGCTACCAGTCTGAGAGATTGAGAATACCACCTTTGGAACAGCCAAGCCAGGATGTATTTTTGTATCTGGAGCTCTAAAGCCTGTACGGTGTATACTACATGATGAATGATTTCTTCTGCCTTTTGTACTTGAATTTATCAAGCAATGTTCATATGCAACTGCTATTTAATCTCAGATAATATTTCTCAAAGTCAAATTTTTCGTCAATGAATATACAGAATGAGGTGACAACATATTGACCCATTCTGTTCAACATTATTTTTTTGCCGTTATTCTTGCTTCCTTTCATGGCATTGACTGTTATCAAGACCTGTTCAGCTATTCACTTTTACCCCTTCATTGGCTGAATCAATCCGGGAACATGTTGTCCAGTACAAGCATGCTGCTGGTATGCACATTCCAGATCCTCCATGCTCTGGTCACGCTCTACATCAGATTGATCACTTGCCTTACTGTTGTTTTTGCACTTATGTGTTATATCCAATGAACCTTGGCTGCTAAGTCAATGTTTGAAGTAGGCAAATGACTTCAGGGGCGCTGTCCACATCACTGTTGGCTAGATGGTGGTAGATTCTTGGTATACAGCAGACATCAGATGAATCTGTGTGCCCTCCAGGGTTGTCATTTGCGGACAAATCTGATGGCATAGATGACCTTTTGGGCAGTTTCAATGCAGCAGCAGAATTATTTCTAAAGTTTGACCAGGTTGCTATGACAATCTGCTCAGTGTTCAAAGTGTATCCAATTCATACTCATTGTTTCATTTGCGATCAATATGCTTTCTCTGTAGCACACGTACCGTAGCTTCCATATGGCATGTCGCAAACGTTGTGGACTGTGGACATCCATTCGAATGTTTTTGTGCTCCACCGATGTCTTTGATTGGAAGCCGCTTTCAGTTTCTGTCGTATCCAATGCTACATTACTTGTTGCCAATTTCCTGCCAGTTGATTGCACACACTACCTCACTACATCTTCTTTACCATGGGTCTCGCCCGGGGTGTTTGACCTCTACTAGCTGCTAACATCCGAAACCTGGGGCACATCGGTGGCCTCTCCAACACCAAGTTTTCGCACCCAGACCAGTCCACAGGCCACAGTGGGGAGATTAACACACTTTGAGTGTGATTCATCTTGTAGGTGCCATCATTCAATAATATCTAAGATGCAACACATGCAGCTAATCGCCATGGGATTGGCCCCATAATCATTAAAATTGGTCTTAACCTGGGCCCCTCTCTCTTGGTGTTTCTGGTGGTCGATTCAAAGACAGCCTTGTGACTGTCAAGGGAATTGCAGTGCAATTGCTTTGTCTGGGTGTTGATTCAACGAGATTTTTACACATTAACTATTGGGCATCATCGCTACACAAATCATATGGATCGAAACATGGTCCACTCGATGTAGAAGCCAATCAGAAGTGGTTGCCATTGTTGCTGATTAATGAATCACATTTAGTGACGGAACTTTGTCAATGTGTGCCACTGCATTTGTTATCCAAATGTCTCTGACATGGCTCATGGCATTGGGGACTGTAAGATGTCTCAATGTCGGGATTAATATGCATACCCTTGACCCAATTCCCAATTCACAGCAACGTCATCAAAGGTTCAAGACTTTGTTTCAAGAAGTCAATCAAAGTGGTAAGTTGAGTTACTTCCACATAGTATTGGGACTCTTCCTATCTGGTCAACTCGATGGTGATGTTCACCTGTTGCTTCTATTGAGTGGTCTTCTGGCATATAATTAACATACCAACCAACTGCTGATCTGCAGTGACATGTTACACCATGATAACATGATGCTCTGTCGTGTTGTGCCTCTTTGACATCAACATGCTCCAGTGACAGAATGGGCTATTCCCTTCCTTCATTAACTTGACAATGATCAATTGATCCTTTGTTGTGAAGAGTGGCAGAATATCATTGTGTGGTGGATGTTTGAGAATCTCGTGAGAGAATTCTCGTAATAGGTTGACTCGTGCAAGCTGCTCTAGTGCACGATTCCCATCTGCCTTCTACTCACAAATTGGAAGTACTGGAAATAGCTTTTATTCTTTTTGACAGTCAATAAACTAATTGAGACCGTCAGGTGCCAGTGTAGTAATGGACGAAGGAGTAACTGCTGTATGAAGATCGTTGTCAGTAATTTCCAAAAATCCTTGAATAATGTTCATGTCCAAATCTCCTTGCCAAACCTGGTCTCAAGGCCAACACCCTGTTGATTCTGGCATTGCGGTCTTTTTAAAGTCTTTGACCCTTCCCCGAGTCAGTGATTTCATTCTCTCAACATTGGCGACTACACTATTAGGTAACACATAGTATTCGCACTGGGTTCAGGCAGCCGGCCTTTGAGTCTGGTTCCGACTGCAAAAACTCTCTAGTTTAGTCCAAAACACACTGATATATACTATTCTCTACCTGTTGGTGGGAGAAATCAACTCACAACAACATCAACACAGACCTCATCACCGGATTATGACAATGGTTGGATTCTAATCTCCAGATCTGCATTTGGTATTTTTCTCTACATGGTCGCATCCAGATATCTTACTGTTAATTGCAAAATCCTGATTTTGTTGTGTAATTGTAATCTATCCAGATCTTAGACGGCATCAGACTCAACACAGGCAGAGTCACACTCCCTACACCATACTCAAAATGAGCACCAATGTCGGGAAAACCTTTTGTGCAACCGTAACGGACATATATTATCCCGGTTACCGCTGTGTCACAGTTGCTCCCTATAGACTATGACTGCATACCCTGCAGTTTTGGCATTAGAGCAGAGTTATGAGAATGTTATGTGGATGTTACCATATGAAATATCGAATTACAGAATGATGCAAATTTGTCATACTGGATGCATTCCATCAACACCTTTTTTTCAATCGTCATCTCCATCACCATTACCATCACCACCATCACCATCAACACCATCACCATCACCACCATCACCACCATCACCATCAGCACCATCACAATCACGAGGATCGGGTATTTTACTCTTCCATTATTCTTCCACAAATTCATGTAATACCCTCCTACCAGCGAAGCCCAATCCACCGCTACCAGCTTGCTGCCAACGAAGCCAGATCCACCGCTAACGGCTTGTCCCAGGCGAAGTCAGATTGTCAGAGGTGAGAGCGAGCATTCCACCACTAGCAGCTTGCTCCCAGCGAAGCCACTCTCACCCTGACTGGCAAAGCCCGATCGACTGCTACCAGCTTGCTCCCAGTGAAGCCACTCTCACCCCTACCAGCGATGCCCAATCCACCGACACCAGCATGCTCCTAGGAAAGTCAGATTCACCCCTACCCGCGAAACCAGATCCCCCGCTACCAGCTTGCTCCCAGCGAAGCCAGTTTTACCCCTACCAGCCAAGCCAGATCCACCACTACAACCTTGCTCCCAGCGAAGCCACATCGTCAGAGAGGTGAGAGTGAGCATGTCAGAGCAGTGAGACCATGCATATCGGTGGTTGGAAAGTGAATGTCAGAGTTGTGAGAGCGAGCAGATCAGTGGTGAAAGTGAGCATGTTAGAGTTGGAGTGGGAGCGTGTATGTCAGAGTTGTTAAAGTGAGCATGTCAGAGTTGTGGGAGTTAGCTTGTTGGAGTCATGAGAGTCAGAGTGTACGCATGTCAGAGTAGTAAATAAATAAGTAACTCTTGAATATATAGTATCATCTATAAATTGCAGTATATAATACATGTGCTACAGTTGTATTACAG
>Ga0307515_10002535_pt1 | contig 39481 bp, 33 predicted proteins | sample 17_EM_MG_FD_194513 | JGI IMG/M metagenome (GOLD analysis project Ga0307515, IMG submission 194513) | Populus trichocarpa ectomycorrhiza microbial communities from riparian zone in the Pacific Northwest, United States - 17_EM | ecosystem: Host-associated > Plants > Roots > Unclassified | place... | reverse complement strand
ACCTGTCCCCGGGCTCGTACCGCCCGCCGAACCGCACCCCACGGCGACCCTCATCGGCTCCGTACAGCGGGCGATGCGGCTGCTGGAGTCCGTCGCCGCGCATGAGCACGGCGCTCCCGCCAAACAGCTGGCCCGCGAGACCGGCCTCGCTCTCCCGACCGCCTACCACCTGCTGCGGACGCTCGTCTTCGAAGGCTATCTGCGGCGCGAGAAAGGGCTGTTCTTCCTCGGTGAGGCGGCCGAGCGGCTGGGCAGCAGCGGTGCACGGCAGAAACGGCGCAGCACGGTGGTGGACGCACTCGCGCACTGGCGGGACGCGATCGGTGTACCCGTGTACTACGCGGTGTACCGAGACGGCGAGGTCGAGGTCATGTGTGTCTCCGACACCCCGGCCAACCCGGCGGTCGAGGAGTGGGCGGACTTCCGCGAAACCGGGCACGCGCACGCCGTCGGACAGTGCCTGCTCTCGCAGTTGGACGAGCAGGACCGCCGGGACCATCTCGAACGTCACCCCGTGCAGGCGGTCACCCCCTACACGGTGCGTGACAGTCACGCGCTGCTGCGCCGCCTCGACCGGATGCGGCGGATGGAACTGGTCGTGGAGCGGCAGGAGTACGCGCTGGGGACGGTCTGCGCCGCGATTCCGATCACCATCGGTTCCACAGCCGCCACTTTGGCCATTTCTCTACCTTCCAGCCAGGCAGATCGACTGCTAATCGCGGCACAGCAGTTGCAAACAGAGGTCGGAAGACTGCTCGGGTCCCTTGCGATCTCTATCAGTATCTGAAAACTCACTCCTTGTGATTCACCGTGTACTTTCAGCAAGATGCGAGCAGTATCAGAGCGATGATTCCAGGCCAGTTCACGGCAAGTGACGGGGTAGGCGATGCGCGAGTCGGTGCAGGCAGAAGTCATGATGAGCTTTCTTGTCTCGGAGGAGCTCTCCTTCCGCATTCCGGTGGAGCTGCGCTACGAGACCTGTGATCCCTATGCCGTCCGGCTGACCTTCCATTTGCCTGGTGACGCCCCCGTGACCTGGGCCTTCGGGCGCGAGCTGCTGATCGACGGCGTGGGGCGGCCCTGCGGGGACGGAGATGTGCGGATCTCGCCCGCCGACACGGATGTTCTGGGCGAGGTGCTGATCCGGCTTCAGGTCGGCGGCGACCAGGCGCTGTTCCGCTCCGGTGCGGCGCCGCTGGTGGCGTTCCTCGACCGCACGGACAAGCTTGTGCCGCTGGGGCAGGAGCGTTCCCTCGCCGACTTCGACGCCCACCTCGACGAGGCGTTGGTCCGCATTCTGGCGGAGGAACAGAGCGCCGGCTGAGCGGATCGGCGACGGAGTCCCCGGCAGTGGCGTAACGCTTCTCCTCCGCGCCGGGAGGAGAAGCGCGCCCGGCCTTCGTCAGTGCTTGCGGCGACGGCCCTTCCCGGCGCGGGCCGGGGCCGACTGGGCCGCCGCCCCTGCTCCCGCCCCCGCTGTCGCGGGAGTTCCGGGCCCGGCGCCTGTTGCCGCTCCCGCAGCCAGGGACGCCGTGCCCGGGCGGTCGGCGGAGACCATCAGGGCCGCCAGGAGCGTCGTCACCGGCACGGACGCGACCAGGCCGATCGAGCCCACCAGGGTCCGTACGATCTCCTCCGCGACGAGTTCGCTGTTGGCGACCGTCCCGACGCTGCTCTGGGCGATCGAGAAGAGCAGCAGCAGCGGCAACGCGGCGCCCGCGTAGGCGAGGACGAGGGTGTTGACGACGGACGCGATGTGGTCGCGGCCGATGCGGATGCCGGCGCGGTACAGCCCACGCCACCCCATCGTCGGATTGGCCGCGTGGAGTTCCCAGACCGCCGATGTCTGCGTCACCGTCACATCGTCGAGGACACCCAGCGAACCGATGATGACGCCCGCGAGCAGCAGGCCACTCATGTCGATGGACGGATACAGGCCATGGATCAGGCCCGTGTTGTCGTCCGTGTTGCCGGTGAGCGCGGCCCAGCCGATGAACCCCGAGCCGAGGATGCCGATCAGTACCAGCGAGATCAGGGTGCCGAGCACCGCCACGGACGTCCGGGCCGAGAGGCCGTGGCACATGTAGAGCGCGATCAGCATGATGGCGCTGGCTCCGATGACCGCCACGACCAGCGGATTCGAGCCCTGGAGGATCGCCGGCAGGATGAAGAAGGTCAGCACCATGAAGCTGACGGCCAGTGCGACCAGCGCCATCACACCGCGCAGACGGCCGACGACCACGACCGCGAGCGCGAAGATGCCGGCCAGCAGAGCCATGGGGAGCCTGCGGTTCACGTCGGTGACCGAGTACTGCAGGTCCCTCGGCGCGGAGGGCTCGTAGGCGACCACGACCTTCTCGCCCTGGTGCAACTGCCGTGACTGGTCCGGCTGGACGATCTCCGTGAACGTACGGCCCTTGTCGTCACCGGTGTCGACCCGGATCGTCGCCCTCTTGCAGTCGCCGGTCGCCTGCTGCTGGGCCGAGGAACCCTCGGCGGTGGACGTGTCGCCGGTCGGGGTGTCCCCCGAGGCGTTGACGGACTTGCAGTCCACCGCGACGACCTTGGTGACCGTCGCCTCCTGGGTCTGCCGGTCGAAGCCGACGCCGGTGCGCTCGTGCGCCGGGGCGCCTCCGGGCCACAGCACCGCGAGCCCGACCACGACCGCAGCGGCGAACGGGATCAGAATCGCCCCGATGATCTTCCGCAGATGGATGGAGACAGGGGCGGCCGGACCATGACTGTGACTGTGACCGTGCGAGGAACCGTGGTGGTCGTCGGGTCCGTGGGAGTCACCGGACCCTGACCCGGACTCGTGTACGTGACCGTCCCCATGCTCGCCACCCGGTCCGGCCCCGTGTCCGCCACCTTGTCCAGGGCCATGGCCACCACCGGAACCGCCGCCGGGCCCGCCACCGGGGCCGTTCCCGTGCCCATGGTCGGTGCCCTGTCCCGGGCCGGAGCCGTGATCGTGCCCACCGCCTGCCCCGGGGCCAGGGCCTCGCCCGCCACCGGATACGGGAAGCGGGCCGAACTGACCGGTCCCGGGCCCCTCGGCTCCGTACCCGGGGCCTTGACCGCCCGGGCCCGTTCGGCCGCCTTGACCCGCCCCCGCTCCGGGCCCGTAGCCGCGATCGATCCGCTGACCGGGCCCGTGTCCGGGACCGCCGCTCGGTCCGGCCGCCCCGTCGGCGCCGCCCGTTCCGGCTCTCGTTCCGGGCGCACCACTGGGGCCACCAGGGCCGTCGCCCAGCCGGAACCTGCGCTGCGGGCCGGTGCTCTCGCCGTTCCCGCTGCCCGGCCCGGAAGCCCGCCCGGCACCGCTTCCGCGCGGTGGCTCGGAGGGCGGGTACGGGGGTCCTTGCGTCGTGGTCACCGCCCGATCATCGCAAGAACGACAGGGGCCCTCTGTTCACCTCGCCCAAATTGACGCTAGCGTGGAGGCACCTTTGCACACGCGGGAGCTCGGAGCACCGGGCTGAGAGGGCGCTGACCTCCGTCTTTGCGATGTTTCACGTGGAACATGTGGAACGAGTGATGTTTCACATGAAACATCGGCAGACGGAAGCCGCTGCGTCGACCGCTGAACCTGTTACCGGGTAATGCCGGCGTAGGGAGTAGGTCTCATGACCATCAAGGACGCACGCACGCCTGCCTCCAGCCAGGACGAACAGCCCACCCAGGGCGAACAGTCCCAGGAGGCCGGGAAGTCCATCGGCTGGCACAAGGGGTATGTCGGCGGCTCGCGCCCCGACCTGCGGGTGCCGGTCCGTCAGGTGCACCTCACCAACGGGAAGTCGGTCACTCTGTACGACACCTCGGGCCCGTACACCGACCCGCTGGTCGACACCGACGTCCGCAGGGGGCTGGCGCCGCTGCGCGACAACTGGATCATCGCCCGCGGCGACACCGAGTCGTACGCGGGCCGTCCCGTCCGTCCTGAGGACGACGGGATCAAGCACACCTCGCCGCGCGGCGGGCTCAGGAACCTCGACGCGGTGTTCCCGGGACGGCCCCGGCAGCCGCGCCGGAGCCGGACCGGACAGGCGGTGACGCAACTCGCGTACGCCCGCCGCGGGGAGATCACGCCCGAGATGGAGTTCGTGGCCGTCCGGGAGAACGTCGACCCCGAGGTGGTCCGTGAGGAGATCGCCGCCGGGCGTGCGGTACTGCCCGCCAACGTCAACCACCCGGAGATCGAGCCGATGATCATCGGCAAGCGGTTCCTGGTGAAGGTCAACGCCAACATCGGCAACTCCGCGGTCACCTCCTCCATCGAGGAGGAGGTCGAGAAGATGACCTGGGCGACGCGCTGGGGCGCCGACACGGTCATGGACCTGTCCACCGGCCGCAACATCCACACCACCCGCGAATGGGTGCTGCGCAACTCCCCCGTTCCCATCGGCACGGTGCCGCTCTATCAGGCGTTGGAGAAGGTGGACGGCCGCGCCGAGGAGCTGACCTGGGAGATCTACAAGGACACGGTGATCGAACAGGCCGAGCAGGGCGTGGACTACATGACGGTCCACGCGGGGGTCCGCCTGCCGTTCGTGCCGCTCACCGCCAACCGCAAGACGGGAATCGTCTCGCGCGGCGGCTCGATCATGGCGGCCTGGTGCCTGGCACACCACCAGGAGTCGTTCCTGTACGAGAACTTCGAGGAACTCTGCGAGATCCTCGCCGCGTACGACGTCACGTACTCGCTCGGCGACGGCCTGCGGCCGGGCTCGATCGCGGACGCCAACGACGAGGCGCAGTTCGCGGAGTTGCGGACGCTCGGGGAACTCAACACGATCGCGAAGCGTTTCAATGTTCAGACCATGATCGAAGGCCCGGGACATGTCCCGATGCACAAGATCAAGGAGAACATCGACCTTCAGCAGGAGATCTGTGATGAAGCTCCGTTCTATACGCTCGGCCCGCTGACGACGGACGTCGCGCCGGCGTACGACCACATCACCTCCGGCATCGGTGCCGCGATGATCGCCTGGTGGGGCACGGCCATGCTCTGCTACGTCACGCCCAAGGAGCACTTGGGCCTGCCCAACCGTGACGACGTCAAGACCGGCGTCATCACCTACAAGATCGCCGCCCACGCAGCCGACCTCGCCAAGGGGCACCCAGGTGCACAGGAGTGGGATGACGCGCTGTCCGACGCCCGCTTCGAGTTCCGCTGGGAGGACCAGTTCAACCTGGCCCTCGACCCGGACACGGCACGGGAGTTCCACGACGAGACGCTGCCGGCGGAGCCGGCCAAGACGGCGCACTTCTGCTCGATGTGCGGGCCGAAGTTCTGCTCGATGAAGATCTCCCACGACATCCGGCGTGAGCACGGCGGCACCCAGGCGGAGGTCGAGGAGGGCATGGCCCGGAAGTCGAAGGAGTTCGCGGCGGCGGGCAATCGCGTGTACCTGCCGATCGCCGACTGACGGCGACCGGTCGGCCCGGCTCTCGGCCGACTCTTCGTCAGCTCTCGGTCAGCGCCTGGCGGGCTGCTCGCACAGGGCGTGGTCGACGAGGGTGCCGGTCGCGCGGTTGAGGGCGGCCAGGTCCGGCGGCGCGGTGGTGGTCGTGAGGGAGACCGTCACCGCGCGCCTGCCGTCCGCGCTCACCGCGGGGCGGGTGTTGACGCCCGCGCCGTCGCCCTCGTGGGCGTAGTAGAAACCGCCGCAGGAGAGCGGGATCTTGCGCAGTCCCAGGCCGTAGGTTCCCTCGGGCATCTCGGCCACGTCCTCGGGGTCGTCGGTCCGCTCGACGGTCTGCCGCATCTCGCGCCACTGCTCGGCGGGGAGCAGCCTGCCGTCGGCCAGGGCGCGGAAGAAGGTGTTCAGATCGGCGGTGGTACTCACCACGCCGGAGTCCGCGGTGTGCTGGTAGCTGTGCTCGGTGACGTCGAGACGCTTGCCGTCGGCGGTCGTCAGGTACGCGTTCACGTGCGGGTCGGGCAGGAACGGGTTGAGCCCGGGGATGGAGGTGTTGCGCAGGCCCAGCTTCGCGATCACCCGGTGCGCGACCAGGTCCTGCCAGCTGGCGCCGCCGGCCTTCTCGGCGATCATCCCGGCGAGCAGGTAGTTGGTGTTGGAGTACGCCCATCGGGTGGGCCCGCCCGGCTGGGGTACGAACACCGGCCGGTGCTTCATCGCGACGGCGACCAGGTCGGCCGCCGGGGTGGTGTCATAGCGGTTCTCGTCGAAGTGGTTGATCAGCGCGTCCTGGATCTCCGGGTCGTCGATGTAGTCGTACAGGCCGCTGGTCTGGCGGAGGAGGTCGCGGACGGTGATGCGGCTGCCGTCGTTGCCGTTGCCCTCGACGACTCCTGGCAGCCAGTGTTCGACCGTGTCGGCGAGGGACAGCCGCTTCTCCGCGACGAGTTGGAGGACGACGGTCGCCACGAAGGTCTTCGTCGTGCTCGCCACGCGGAAGTGCGCGTTCCAGGGGACCGGGGCAGTGGAGTCGGCCGTGCGGGTGCCGATGCGTGCCATGAGTGGCCTGCCGTTCGGTCTGTCGACCCTGGCCAGCACGTTCACATCCCCGCCGCCGGCTTTCCGTACGGCTGCGAGGTCCTCGCGGAGTGTGTGCTCGGTGTAGGCCGACGGCCTCGGCGTTGTGGTGGCGGTGGCGGTGGCGGTGGCGGTGGCGGTGGCGGTGGCGGTGGCGGCGGTGGCGGCGGTCGCTGCCAGGGGTGAGCCCAGCGCGAGCAGCGTTGCTGCCAGCACTGTGGCGCCGGTCTTCTTCGACGACGGCATCTGCATGGTCGTATCCCCCGGTGTTCTGGTTCCTGGTCGGTGACGATCACCAGCCAACCGGATCCCCAGGCGCGCGAGGATGGGACTGCCCTCCGAATGAGGGGTGCACCTGGCCCCCGTACGAACGACGGGTTCACCCCCCGTTGATTGGCTCTGCTCCAGGGGGTTGAGTGGCTTCGGAGCCGTGTTGTCGTGGGTCGGGGGACTGGGGGATGGGGACCGTGAATCTTCTGCAGGTGACGGACGAGGCGCAGTCGTTGGCGTGGGACGGCGATGGTCTGGTCGATGTCGTGGGTGGTCGGCGGTGGGGGCCTGATGGTGTGGGGCGCCAGGTCTCGGACGATCATGGGTATTCCTTCGACCGGAGCGTCCGCTCTCCGTCCGGCCGCTTCACCGTGGTCTACGACGAGCGGGGCACCGAGGCACTGTTGCTCAAGGGCGATCGGCCGGTCCGCGAGCTGGGCCGCAGTGAAGACCACGCCGAGGACTTCGACTATCCGGTCGCCCTCGGGGTGCTGCGGGAGGGCCGTGAGGTACTGGTGCACTGCCCGGACCAGTACGACCTGCTGGAGATCGAGGACGCGGAAACGGGCGAACGGCTCACCGGCGGCGACCGTACTCGGAACGACGTCCTCCACTCGCGGCCGGCGGTGTCTCCGGGCGGTACTCATCTTCTGTCGGCGGGCTGGGTGTGGCATCCGTACGGGATCGCCGAAGTCTTCGACCTGGAACGGGCGTTGAGGGATCCCGCTGTGCTCGACGGCCGTGGCGTGCCGTCCTTCTACCCGGCCAACAGTTCCGAGGTGATCTCGGCCAGCTGGCTCGACGGTGACCGGGTGGCGGTGGCGACCGGGGAGGAGTTCGTCGACGAGGAGGAGAGCGCGGAGACCGAAGGCCTGGGCAAGCGGCAGTTGGGCGTGTGGTCGCTCTCCGAGAAGCGGTGGGTCCATCGCAACAGGGTCGACTTTCACATCGGCACGCTGATCCCGCGGGGTGACACGCTCGTCTCGCTGTACGGGCATCCCCGGCTGATCGACGTCACGACGGGGGTGTCGCTGGCGGAGTGGCCGGCTGTGGAGGTGCCCAGCAGGGAGGGGAGTTACGGAATCACCCACATCCCGACGCCCGTCGCGGCCCTGCATCCGGACGGCAACCGGCTGGCTGTTGCCCAGACCGCGAGCATCGCGATCATCGACCTTCCCGGCAAGGCTTCCTGAGGGAAGTTGCCGTTCGACGCGCGTCACTCGGCCGCCCCTGTGTCCCCGTGACCGGGCGTTCGGCTTGCGCTCCCCTGGTTGGGGGCGCAAGCCGAGGGGCTACTCCGGCTGGTGTTCGGGCCCCCCGAAGTCCGGGCTGCTGAAGTCCGGGCTGCTGAAGCTCGGGCGGTGGCCCGGTTCCGGGCCGTCGTCGGGGCTGGAGAAGCCCGGGCGGTCGTAGCCGAGGTGTGGCATGCGACTCGGTCCCGGAGGTGTCGTACGGCGTACCGGTGCCGTCCCCGGAGCCGCGAGCGCGTCCTGGAGGAACGGCAGGATGCCGCGTTCCAGGAGGGCGTCGTGCCAGGCATCCCTGGCGCGGGCCACTTCGCCGCCCGCCTCGCCGTAGGGGCCGGTGTCGGGCGAGGGCCTGTTGCGCAGGGCGGTGAGCAGCAGGCCGATGGCGGCGACGAGGATCGCCGCGGCGGTCATGGCGCCGAACACCCAGCCGGCGGTGAGCATGGTCTGGGCGAACGCCGGTTCGGGGGTGAGCATCTTGAGGATGTAGCCCACGAGCAGGAAGATCGCCGCGGCCGTGCCGGCGAGGACGGGGGTGAGGACGGCGGCGACGGCGATGGCGCCCGCACCCTCGGCCGCTTCCCCCAGGGTGGTGGCGAGCCCCATCGCGCCCACGCCGACCGGCTCCGCGGAGCCGGTCTCGTGGACGGTCGACGGGGTGGACGACGCCGGCTGGCGCAGTTCCTCGCGGACCTTCACGTAGTGCTGGTACTCGGTCGCCGCGGCCGCCGTGATGAGTGCGGTGGCGTTCAGCGCCATGGTGCGCAGCTGTTCGGGGTTGAGCCGCTTACCGACTGCGGCCAGTTCCGGGCGGGTAGGGGCGGAGCGCAGCGCCTCGTCGAGGATCCGCTCGTACTCCTGGCGGTCCTCGCTGTGCAGGTGCTGCGGAACGCTGTTCATGTGCATCCCCCGATGCTCCGTAGGGCTTGGGGCTCGCATGCCAACGAGCCGTCGGGCAGAAACGGAGGGGAGCCTGCTACGGATAAGCCGATGGTAGAGCGGCGACGGCACACGGTGACAGGGGGTTTCCAGAAATTGGCCCCTGGCCAGCGATGTCGTCGGCCGGTCCTCCGAGGGGGGACGTCTGCCCGTTAAACGCTCAGATATCCAGCGGCAGTTGCTGGACCAGCAGTTTTCCGGCCATGGTCACCCCGCCGTCCATCGCGATGGCCAGTCCTTCGGCGTAGACGTGCGGTCCCTCGACCACGGGACCCGCGGAATCCTCGCCGTCCTCGGAGCCCACGTCGCCCAGGAGATAGGGAATCGGGCTGTGGCCGTGCACGATCCGGGTCCCGCCGTACATGTCGAGCAGGGAGCGGACATGTTCGGCGCCGCCCTCGTCGCGGAAGGAGAAGCGCTTGGTGAGCTTGCGGAACACGTCCCAGACCTCGTCCGCGTCGTTGCGCGTGAGGGTCTCGCGGACGTTGTCGTTGACGGCCTCGATCGAGTCGCCGTAGTCGAGGTACGCGGTGGTGTCGGAGTGGACGAGCAGGTGCCCGTCGACCTGCTCCATGGCGTCCAGGCGGGCCATCCACTGCAGGTGGACGTCCTGGAGGCGGTCCATGTCGGTCTTCTGGCCGCCGTTCAGCAACCAGGCCGCCTGGAAGGTGGCGGTGCCCGCGCCGGAGTTGACGGGGGTGTCGCCGAACCGCTTGGCGCCGAGCAGGAGCAGCTCGTGGTTGCCCATGAGCGCCTTGCAGTAGCCGCCGGCCGCGGCGGCCTCGGCGGACAGCCGCATCACCAGGTCGATGACGCCGATGCCGTCGGGCCCGCGGTCGGTGAAGTCGCCGAGGAACCAGAGCCGCGCGGTGCCCGCACACCAGCTGCCGGCCGCGTCGATCAGGCCCTTCTCCCGCAGCGCGGCCACCAGTTCGTCCAGGTAGCCGTGCACATCCCCTACGACGAACAGCGGACCGGGGCCCTCCGTCGGCTGCGGAGTCGCCACCGACGCCGGGTCCACCGCGACCTGAACCGTGTCACCCCGACGGATGACGGGCAGGTCGCGCTGAGTGGGTGTGTAGCCCTCCGGATAGACCTCGTCGAAGGCCTCCTCAAAGGCCTCCTCGTCAGGTCGTACGGCCTCGCCGGGCTGCGCGCTGTCGGCGTACGGACCGGTCTCGTGGACGTACGCGGGTACCCGGAAGTCGCGCAACGTCGCCGTCCGCTCCATCTCGGGTCCCTGACCGGCCCCCTGAGTCATCGACCCCTCCACCATCGCGCCGCAGCTGCACCGCGTCGGACTGCCTGGTCGCAGCGGCCCGCGGTGTCGTGGGCCCATCATAGGAATGCGGATCGCGCCATGTGATGACCCAGGGGTGGTGAATCGGAGCAGGACCCCACTCCACCGCGGCTTTCGCCCCGATTGGGCCGGGCTTCGCCCACTCACCGTCTGCTTGACGGGGGTTGGTTCGCGCCGTGAGGGCGGCTGGAATTCGCCGGTGGGTGGGGCGGCTGGGGTGGGGCGTCCGGGGTGGGCTGGGGTGGAGCGGCTGTCCGGTGGGGGTGCGGGGTGCCTGTCCGGGGGTGGTGCCGGGTGGTCACCTCGGTAGCGATGTTGGTTGCTTGGTTGCTTGCCTCGGCGTGGGTGCGGGGTGCGGGGTGCGGGGTGCGGGGTGCGGGGTGGCGGGTACGGGGGTGCCGGGTGCCTGTTCCGGGTCGGGGCCGGTGACAGCCGTGCCTGGTCTGGTGCCGGTCGCTCTGCCTCCCACGGTGCGCTCCTGCCCCACGGTGCGCTCCAGCCCCACGAGGGTGCCGTTCCGTAGTCCGCTCTGTGCGGCGCCGGCGCCGGTACTGACCGCCTGCGTGGCTCCGGCGCCGGTCGCCCCCTGGTGGTGCCGGAGCCACGCCGCTCGTCCTGCCGACCCCGGTGCCAGGTGGGAGTCCCGGCGCCGGGGTCGGCCCGAAACAGGCGTCTGAGGGGTGCCTGTACGGGCTGTGTGCCGAGGAGAGTCCCCAAGTCCCCAGTACCGCCCCGGCCACCCCCATGGGGCCTGGCGGCACTGCCCCGGCCGCGCTCGTGGCACGCGGCGCGTACGCAGAGCCCGGCCTGGGCCGGAACTGGGACGGTGGGCGGGAGTTCGGGCACCGTCCCGCTCACCACGGGCCCCGGCGTGAGCCCCAACACGGACCGGCTCCCCACGGGAAGAGGGCGCAAGTCCGGGCCCCTGCCCCGCCGGACTGCGGTACCCGGTGGGAGTCCGTACACCGCCCCGTCGGCCCCCCACCCCGAAACCTGCTCGGCACCGCGCCAACCTCGTCACGGCACCCGGAGCGAACCCGCCCCCACCTTCGCCCGCCCCCGGCGCCCAGCCGAGCCCGGACACCCCCACCCCTCATTCCGCCCGAGGGGAGAGAGCGCACCGGCAACGACCCCGCACTCGCCGGAGGGGAAAGAGGCATCCGGCAACGCCCCCCGCCCCCGGACCCCCGGGGCCCCCGCCCCTACTTCCCCTCAGGCGACCGAGGCGGACTCACCGTCGTCCGAGGCGGACGCCGCTGGGACGACGTCCGCACGATCAGCTCCGTCGGTATCACCTGCTCGATCGGCAGGTCGGATTCAACCCCCTCGATCGCGTCGATGAGGAGCTGCACCACCGCCGTACCGATCCGCCGCGGCTTCAGCGACAGCGTCGTGACCGGCGGCTCGGTGTTCGCGTACACCGTGGACTCGCTGCAGCACACGAGCAGCAGATCCTCCGGCACCCGCATCCCGTAACGACGGGCCGCCGCCAACAGATCCGTGCCGTTGGGATCGAACAGGCCGTAGACCGCGTCCGGCCGGTCGGGCCGGGCGAGCAACCGATCGGCGGCGACGGCCCCCGCGCACGGATCGTGCGCCGGATACGACTCGTACACCGGATCCTGGCCCACCCGCTCGCACCACCGGAGGTACGCCGTGGTCGAGAGATGCGTGTACGTGTCCGTGCTCGTGCCCGTGAGCAGGCCGATCCGGCGGGCGCCGGCGTCGGCCAGGTGGTCCAGGATGCCCAGGACCGCGGCCTCGTGATCGTTGTCGACCCAGGCGGTCACCGGGAGCGAGCCGGCCGGGCGGCCGTCGGAGACGACCGGTAAACCCTGCCGGACCAGCTCGCTGACCACCGGGTCCTGGTCGGACGGGTCGATGACGACCGTGCCGTCCAGGGCGACGTTCGACCACACGTCGTGGCGCGAGGTCGCCGGGAGGATCACGAGGGCGTAGCCGCGGGCGAGCGCGGCCGAGGTGGCGGCGCGCGCCATCTCGGCGAAGTACGCGAACTCGGTGAAGGTGAAAGGTTCATCCCCGTACGTCGTCACGGTCAGGCCGATGAGGCCCGACTTGCCGGTACGGAGTGTGCGAGCCGCCGCTGAGGGCCGATAGCCCAGCCGGTCGGCGACTTCGCGGACATGGCGTCGGGTGGCGTCCGGGAGCCGGCCCTTGCCGTTGAGGGCGTCGGAGACGGTCGTGATGGAGACTCCGGCCGCGGCGGCCACGTCTCTGATTCCCGCCCGGCCCGGCCGGCTTCCTCGACGAGAGGTTTCCGCGCGGCTCACCTGGTGCTTCCCTGCTGCTGTCATGGCGAGCCGATAGTAGGGCTCATGCGGTGGGGTAGTGCGGACGCATATGCACGCGTTGACAGGCACGTTTCTGCAAGGTCAGAAGGGGTCAACTACCTTAGAAACAAAGTCAGTTAAACGATGCAATGGCATTACGTGACTTGTCGGCGCGCATGGGCCTGCCAAGCCCCCCATGTTTCGAAGAGGTCTCAACTCACCTGTACGAGGGATGCGCGCCACGGCGCGAGCTACCAGCGCATAGATATATGTACAGCGCGCCCCCGGTTCGTGCGCCTTCGTACGGTGTTGCCCCTGATGCGGATGTGACGCGTGGGGCGATCCCGACGGACTCCCGACAGACACCGGGCGACTGCTCACGCGGACGCCGGAAGCTGCTCACGCGGACACCCGAGGTTGTTCAGGCGCACGGGATCTGTACGCCCCGCCCCCGAATCCTCATAAGGTGAGCAGTATTGATAGCCGGTGGTGGTCACAAGGAGGACTGCGGTGAGCGAGACGAGCCCGAAGCTGCGCGCCGAGCTGGAGGGTATCCCCACCTACAAGCCGGGCAAGCCTGCCTCGGCGGACGGTCCGGTGGCCTACAAGCTGTCCTCCAACGAGAACCCGTATCCCCCGCTCCCCGGCGTGATGGAGAGCGTCACCGCGGCGGCCCTGAACTTCAACCGGTACCCCGACATGGCGTGCACCGGCCTGATGAACGAGCTGGCGGAACGGTTCGGCGTCCCCGTCTCCCACCTGGCCACCGGCACCGGCTCGGTCGGCGTCGCCCAGCAGTTGATCCAGGCGACCGCCGGCCCCGGCGACGAGGTCATGTACGCCTGGCGCTCCTTCGAGGCGTACCCGATCATCACGCGGATCAGCGGTGCCACGCCGGTGCAGGTGCCGCTGACCCCGGGCGACGTGCATGACCTGGACGCGATGGCCGACGCCATCACCGACCGCACCCGGCTGATCTTCGTCTGCAACCCCAACAACCCCACGGGCACGGTCCTACGCCGGGCCGAGCTGGAGCGCTTCCTGGACCGGGTGCCCGGCGATGTGCTCGTCGTCCTGGACGAGGCCTACCGCGAGTTCATCCGCGACATGGATGTGCCGGACGGCGTCCAGCTCTACCGCGACCGGCCGAACGTCTGCGTCCTGCGGACCTTCTCCAAGGCGTACGGCCTCGCCGGGCTGCGGGTCGGTTTCGCGATCGCCCACGAGCCGGTGGCGGCGGCGCTGCGTAAGACGGCGGTGCCCTTCGGTGTGAGCCAGCTCGCGCAGGACGCGGCGATCGCCTCGCTGCGCGCCGAGGACGAACTGCTGGGCCGCGTCGGCTCGTTGGTCGGCGAGCGCACCCGCGTGGCCGACACGCTGCGCGCCCAGGGCTGGACGGTCCCGGAGACCCAGGCCAACTTCGTGTGGCTACGGCTGGGGGAGCGCACGCTCGACTTCGCGGCGGCCTGCGACCAGGCGGGCGTGGTGGTGCGGCCGTTCGCGGGCGAGGGCGTGCGGATCACGATCGGGGAGACCGAGGGCAACGACATCTTCCTGAAGGTGGCGGAGGGGTTCCGCAAGGAGCTCTAGCCGTCGCCGCGGAGCTGCTCCGGCGTTCGCCATGAAGCTGCTCCGGCGTTCGCCGGCGGTGTGGTTCGTCACTCCCGCCGATGTGAGGGTTCGTAACGAGTGACGTCAGGGGGGTTGCCTCAGGGGGACCCCCCTCCGTAATGGGCTTCCGGACGGTACCCCCCTTCCGCTGCCGAAAATCCGTACGTCATAATAGCTTGTGAATGTGAACGCGTTCACAAGCGTGTCCCGGTTCGTCCCATGATGTGTGCGACAAAAAGGGCAAACTGCCGCTGTACCACGGCGACGTAAGGAGACTGACGACGTGGAATTGGCTCTGGCGCCGGAGACACTGGCGCGATGGCAGTTCGGCATCACCACCGTCTACCACTTCCTGTTCGTCCCCCTGACGATCTCGCTCGCCGCTCTCACGGCCGGCTTGCAGACCGCGTGGGTGCGCACGGAGAAGGAGAAGTACCTCAGGGCCACCAAGTTCTGGGGCAAGCTCTTCCTGATCAACATCGCCATGGGTGTCGTCACGGGCATCGTGCAGGAGTTCCAGTTCGGCATGAACTGGTCCGCCTACTCGCGGTTCGTCGGTGACATCTTCGGTGCCCCGCTCGCCTTCGAGGCGCTGATCGCGTTCTTCTTCGAGTCCACCTTCATCGGGCTGTGGATCTTCGGCTGGGACAAGCTGCCCAAGCGGATCCACCTGGCCTGCATCTGGATGGTCTCGATCGGCACGATCCTGTCGGCGTACTTCATCCTCGCGGCCAACTCGTGGATGCAGCACCCCGTCGGCTACCGGATCAACAAGGCGAAGGGCCGTGCCGAACTCACCGACTTCTGGCACGTGCTGACCCAGAACACCGCCCTCGCGCAGGCCTTCCACACGCTCTCCGCGTCCTTCCTGACCGGCGGCGCGTTCATGGTCGGCATCGCGGCCTTCCACCTGTTCCGCAAGAAGCACATCGCGGTGATGAAGAGCTCGCTGCGGCTGGGACTGGTCACCGTCGCCATCGCCGGCCTGCTCACCGCGGTCAGCGGTGACACCCTCGGCAAGGTCATGTTCAAGCAGCAGCCCATGAAGATGGCTGCCGCCGAGGCGCTGTGGGACGGCCAGGACTCGGCGCCGTTCTCGATCTTCGCCTACGGCGACGTCAGCAAGGGCCACAACAGCGTCGAGCTGTCCATCCCCGGGATATTGTCCTTCCTCGCCGACGACGACTTCAGCTCGTACGTCCCCGGCATCAACGACACCAACAAGGCCGAGCAGGCCAAGTACGGTCCCGGCGACTACCGGCCCATCATCCCCGTCACCTTCTGGGCGTTCCGCTGGATGATCGGCTTCGGGATGGCGTCCTTCGCCATCGGCCTGGCCGGACTCTGGCTGACCCGCAAGAAGTTCATGCTGGCCCCCCATCTGCGGGTCGGCGACGACGAGGTGCCGAACGTCGTCCTCTTCAAGAACAAGACCCTCGGCCCGAAACTCACCAAGCTCTACTGGCTGGTGTCCATCTGGACCCTCGGCTTCCCCCTCATCGCCAACTCCTGGGGCTGGATCTTCACCGAGATGGGCCGCCAGCCCTGGGTCGTCTACGGCCTCTTCCAGACCCGCGACGCCGTCTCCCCCAGCGTCTCCCAGGGCGAGGTCCTCACCTCGATGATCGTCTTCACCTCGCTCTACGCCGTCCTCGCCGTCATCGAGGTCAAGTTGCTCGCGAAGTACGTCAAGGCCGGCCCGCCCGAACTCACCGAGGCCGACCTCAACCCGCCCACGAAGATCGGCGGCGACTCCCAGGACGCCGACAAGCCGATGGCCTTCTCGTACTAGGCCGAGGGAGCTGCAACTGTCATGGAACTGCACGACGTCTGGTTCGTCCTCATCGCCGTCCTGTGGACCGGCTACTTCTTCCTGGAGGGCTTCGACTTCGGGGTCGGCATCCTCACCAAGCTGCTCGCCCGGAACCGCACCGAGAAGCGGGTCCTGATCAACACGATCGGCCCGGTCTGGGACGGCAACGAGGTCTGGCTGCTCACCGCCGGCGGCGCGACCTTCGCCGCCTTCCCCGAGTGGTACGCCACCCTCTTCTCCGGCTTCTACCTCGCCCTGCTGATCATCCTGGTCTGCCTGATCGTCCGGGGTGTCGCCTTCGAGTACCGGGCCAAGCGGCCGGAGGAGAACTGGCAGCGCAACTGGGAGACGGCCATCTTCTGGACCTCGCTGCTCCCCGCCTTCCTGTGGGGTGTGGCCTTCGGCAACATCGTGCGGGGCGTGAAGATCGACAAGAACTTCGAGTACGTAGGCAACTTCTGGGACCTGCTCAACCCGTACGCCATCCTCGGCGGCCTGGTCACCTTGACCCTCTTCACCTTCCACGGCGCGGTGTTCACGGCGCTCAAGACGGTCGGGGACATCCGGGTGCGGGCGCGGAAGCTGGCCCTTCAAGTCGGGCTCGTCACCGCCCTGTTGGCGCTGGCGTTCCTGATCTGGACCCAGGTCGACAGCGGTGACGGCAAGAGTCTGGTCGCGCTGATCGTGGCCGTCGTCGCACTGGTCGCGGCGCTGGGGGCGATCCAACTCGGGCGTGAGGGCTGGTCGTTCGCGTTCTCGGGCGTCACCATCGTGGCCGCCGTCGCGATGCTCTTCCTGTCGCTCTTCCCGAACGTCATGCCGTCCTCGCTCAACCCGGACTGGAGCCTCACGGTCACCAACGCCTCGTCGAGCCCGTACACCCTGCGGATCATGACCTGGTGTGCGGGGATCGCCACGCCGATCGTGCTGCTCTACCAGGGCTGGACGTACTGGGTGTTCCGCAAGCGGATCGGCACGCAGCACATCGCCGAAGCGGCGCACTGAGTCTGAGCGCCGAGTCCGACTTGGGGCATGTTTCACGTGAAACATGCCCCCTTGGGCCCCGTTGAGAAGTCGGGACCTCCCGAGAAGAGGGTGTGTTTCACGTGAAACCAATCGACCCACGGCTACTCCGATACGCCCGTGCCACCCGGCTGTTCATGGTGGCGGTCGTCGGTCTGGGTGTCGTCGGGGCGTTGCTGGTCATCGCGCAGGCGATGCTCATCGCGGAGGTAGTGGTCGGTGCCTTCCAGCACCGGATGTCCGTCGGTGAACTCGGCACTCCCCTGCTGCTGTTGGCGTCGGTCGCCGTCGGCCGCGCCCTCGTCTCCTGGCTTACCGAACTCGCCGCTCACCGAGCCAGCGCCTCCGTGAAGTCGGAGCTACGGCGACGGCTGCTGGAGCGGTCCGTGGAGTTGGGCCCTGGTTGGCTGAGTGGGCAGCGGACGGGTTCGCTGGTCGCCCTCGCCACCCGGGGTGTCGACGCCCTCGACGACTACTTCTCGCGCTATCTCCCGCAGTTGGGCCTCGCGATCGTCGTCCCCGTGGCGGTGCTGGCCAGGATCGTCACCGAGGACTGGGTCTCGGCGGCGATCATTGTCGGCACGCTGCCGCTCATCCCGCTCTTCATGGTGATGATCGGCTGGGCCACGCAGTCCCGGATGGACCGTCAGTGGCAGTTGCTCTCCCGGCTCTCCGGGCACTTCCTGGACGTGGTCGCGGGACTGCCGACCCTGAAGGTGTTCGGCCGGGCCAAGGCACAGGCGGACTCGATCCGGCGTATCACCGGCGAGTACCGCCAGGCGACCATACGGACCCTGCGGATCGCCTTCGTCTCCTCCTTCGCCCTGGAACTGCTCGCCACCCTCTCCGTGGCCCTGGTCGCCGTGACGATCGGCATGCGCCTCGTCCACGGCGACATGGACCTCTACATCGGTCTCGTCGTCCTCGTCCTGGCCCCCGAGGCGTACCTGCCGCTGCGTCAGGTGGGCGCGCAGTACCACGCGGCGGCGGAGGGCCTCGCGGCGGCCGAAGAGATTTTCTCGGTACTGGAGACACCGGTACCGGCTACAGGCACCGCCGACGTCCCCTCCGACGCCCTGGCCTTCGAAGGTGTGACGGTCCGGTATCCCGGGCGGTCCGCCGACGCCGTATCGGGCGTCTCCTTCGCCGTGGAACCGGGAGAGACGGTCGCCCTCGTCGGACCGAGCGGCTCCGGCAAGTCCACTCTGCTGAACGCCCTGTTGGGGTTCGTACGGCCCGCCGAGGGCCGGGTGCGCGTCGGGGGAGTCGATCTCGCCGACGTCGACCTGGAGCGGTGGCGGTCGCGGATCGCCTGGGTACCGCAACGGCCGCAGTTGTACGCCGGGACGATCGCCGAGAACGTGCGGCTCGCCCGTCCCGACGCCGACGACACCGCCGTACGGCGGGCGCTGGCCGATGCCGGCGCCCTGGACTTCGTGGACGCGTTGCCCGAGGGCATCGGGAGCGCGCTCGGTGAGGACGGGGCTGGGCTGTCCGCCGGGCAGCGGCAGCGGCTCGCGCTCGCCCGGGCCTTCCTCGCCGACCGGCCGGTGCTGCTCCTCGACGAGCCGACAGCCGCGCTGGACGGAGCGACCGAGGCCGAAGTGGTCGAGGCGGTACGGCGGTTGGCGGTCGGGCGGACTGTGCTGCTCGTGGTGCACCGGCCGGCCCTGCTGGCGGTGGCCGACCGGGTGGTGCGGGTGACGGAGGGCGTGGCCGCGATGCACGCGGAGGCCACGCCTGCGCTCGCCGATCCGAGCCCGGCCTCGTCGGAGACGCCGGTGAGTTTCGTGGCTCCCGACGAACCCGAGACAAGGCTCGCGGCGCACGCGGGTGGTGTCCTCTCCCGGGTCCGTGCCATGTCCGGTGCCCGGCGCGGACGCCTCGCCCTGGCGCTGCTGCTCGGAAGTCTCGCGCTGGGCAGTGCTGTTGGGCTGATGGGCACCTCGGGATGGCTGATCTCGCGGGCCTCGCAGCAGCCGCCCGTGCTGTATCTGATGGTGGCGGTGACGGCGACCCGGGCCTTCGGGATCGGGCGGGCCGTGTTCCGGTACGCGGAGCGGCTCGTGTCGCACGACGCGGTGCTGCGGATGCTGGCCGACACCCGGGTCGCCGTCTACCGGCGCCTTGAACGGCTGGCGCCCGCCGGGCTGCGCGACACCCGGCGCGGTGACCTGCTCTCCCGGCTCGTCGCCGACGTGGACGCGCTCCAGGACTACTGGTTGCGCTGGCTGCTGCCCGCCGGGGTCGCGGTCACCGTCTCCGCGGCGACGGTCGGCTTCACCGCCTGGCTGCTGCCCGAGGCCGGTGCCGCCCTCGCGGTCGGTCTCCTCGCGGCCGGCGTCGGTGTCCCCCTCGTCACCGGCGCCGTGGCCCGCCGTGCCGAACGGCGGCTGGCCCCCGCCCGTGGGGTGCTCGCCACCCGCGTGACCGAACTACTCACCGGAACGGCCGAGTTGACGGTGGCCGGTGCGCTGCCCGCCCGTACGGCGGAGGCCAAGCAGGCCGACAGCGCACTCACCAGGATCGCCTCCCGCGCCGCCACCGCCACCGCGCTCGGCGACGGCCTCACCGCGCTGATCTCCGGCTTGACCGTCGCCGCCACCGCCCTCGTGGCCGCCCAGGCCGTCGCAGCGGGACGGCTCAGCGGTGTCCTGACGGCCGTCGTCGTCCTCACCCCGCTCGCCGCCTTCGAGGCCGTCCTCGGACTGCCCCTCGCCGTGCAGTACCGGCAGCGGGTCCGCAAGAGCGCCGAGCGCGTGTACGAGGTGCTGGACGCCCCCGAGCCCGTACGGGAACCGGAGCGGCCCCGCCAGGCGCCCGCGACACCCTTCCCGCTCGTCGTACAGGGACTGGCGGCCCGGCACTCCGGCCAGGACCGGGACGCGCTCACCGGGCTCGACCTGACGTTGGAGCAGGGGCGCCGGGTCGCCGTCGTCGGCACCTCCGGGTCCGGCAAGACGACGCTGGCGCAGGTGCTGCTGCGCTTCCTCGACGCGGACGCGGGTTCGTACACGCTGGCCGGTGTGGACGCGTATGCCCTGGACGGCGACGACGTACGACGGCTCGTCGGGCTCTGTGCCCAGGACGCGCACCTCTTCGACAGTTCGGTGCGGGAGAACCTGCTCCTCGCGAAGAAGGACGCGACCGAGGACGAACTGCGGGCCGCGTTGGGGCGGGCTCGGCTGCTCGACTGGGCCGGCGGGCTGCCCGAGGGCCTGGACACGCTGGTCGGTGAGCACGGGGCGCGGCTCTCCGGCGGTCAGCGGCAGCGGCTGGCGCTCGCCCGCGCGCTGCTCGCCGACTTCCCGGTCCTCGTGCTCGACGAGCCCGCCGAACACCTGGACCTGGCCACCGCCGACGCGCTCACCGCCGATCTGCTGGCCGCCACGGAAGGCCGTACGACACTGCTCATCACGCACCGGCTCGCGGGCCTGGAGGACGTGGACGAGGTGATCGTGCTGGACGAGGGACGGGTGGTGCAGCGGGGGCCGTACGCCGAACTGGCCTCGGTGGAGGGGACGTTGCGGGGGATGGCGGAGCGGGAGGCGGAGTCGGAGTTGTTGGTGGCGGCCGGGTAGGGAGTCTGGCGGCCGAGCTTCTCGACTTTCCGTGACAAACGGGACTAATTAGGCTCGGTGTATGTCAGCCGCCGCGCGTCCCGGTCCCCCGCCGCCGCCCACTCCGGGACTCTCGGCCGAACTGGCCGTCCGTGTGCCGCAGTTGCTGGAGGCGATGCGGTCCGTGGGGAGCGGGCTCGAACTGCACTCCACGCTGGAGCGGATCTGTGAGGCGGCGGCCACGCTGACGGACGCCCGCTACGCGGGGATCGGTGTCGTGGACGAGGACGGCGACGCGCTCGCCGACTTCGTCTTCCACGGGGTCGACGCGGGTACCGCGCGCCGCATCGGGCGGTTTCCCGACGGGCACAAGGGGCTGCTCGGCGCGCTCATCCGGGAGTCGGAGCCGGTGCGGCTGGTGGATGTGACCGAGGACCCGCGGTCCTGTGGATTCCCCGAGCACCATCCGCGGATGCGTGGCTTTCTCGGAGTTCCCGTCCGCGTCTCGGGGGAGGTCTTCGGGAACCTCTATCTGGGCGAGAAACGCGGCGGGGACCCCTTTAACGACTACGACGTCAACATGGTCCGGGTGCTGGCGACCGAGGCGGGTATCGCCATCGGCAACGCCCGGTTGTACGAGGCCGCCAAGCAGCGCGAGCGGTGGATCGACGGGTCGGTGGCCGTCACGACCGCCCTGTTGTCCGGCGGGGACGCCGAGGACGCGCTGCAGGTCATCGCGGAACGGGCCCGCCGGCTCTCCGGTTCGGCGGCCGGGATCGTGCTGCTGCCCGCCGCCGAGGGCGGCATGGAGATCGTCGCCGTGTCCTCGGAACAGCCGTCGGACCAGCTCGGCAGGGTCGTCGCGCCGGACAGCGAGATCGTGGCGCAACTCCTCGACGGACGGCCGGTGTTCGTGGCGGACGCGGCCACCGATCCCCGGATGCTCAGCGCCCTCGCGCGCGCGTACGGGCCGATCATGGCGCTGCCCCTGCAGAGCGGCGGGCGGGTCATGGGGGCCCTGGTCACACCCCGCGCGCGGGGCGAGCGGCCGTTCAGGGAGGACGAGCGCACGCTTGCGATCCAGTTCGCCTCGCAGGCAGCGCTCGCGCTGATGATGGCCGAGGCGCAGCGCGACCGGGAGCGGCTCGCGGTGTACGAGGACCGCGACCGGATCGCCCGTGACCTGCACGACCTGGTCATCCAGCGGCTGTTCGCCACCGGGATGCTGCTGGAGGGCGCCCAGCGCGGGTCGCTCGTCCCCGAGGTGCGGCGCGGTGTGGGCAACGCCGTCGACGAACTCGACGTCACCATCCAGGAGATCCGCACCGCGATCTTCGCGCTCCAGCAGGGTCCCGCCGAGGCGCCCTCCGGGCTGCGTACGCGAGTGCTGCGGGAGATCAACATGGCGGCCGTGCCGCTCGGTTTCAAGCCCGGGCACCGTTTCGTCGGCGTGGTCGACACGACGGTCGGCGACCTCACCGGCAAGAACCTCATCGCTGCCCTGCGCGAGGCACTCTCCAACGCGTTCCGGCACGCGGCGGCGGCGCGCATCGAGGTCGTCGTCGACGCGACCGCGACCCTGCCGGACGGCCGGCCCGGCGTACGGCTCACCGTCGCGGACGACGGCGTCGGCATCCCGGCGGGCGGTCGGCGCAGCGGCCTGAAGAACCTCAAGCGCCGGGCCGAATCCCTGGGCGGCGACAGCTGGTACGGGCCGGGCATCGGCGCGGACGGCGGCGGTACGACGGTGGTGTGGCAGGCACCCCACTGAGCCCCACTGAACCGGTCAGCACGGCCCTCCGCTGAGCCGTTCGCAGCAGCGCGTCCCCCATGCGTACGACTTGAACAGGGCCTTCGTCCCGCGCGCGGGTCACGATCGCTGACATGCGCTCATCTCGCCGTCATCCCCTGCTCGTTCCGGTGCTGTTGTGCGCGCTCGCCGTTCTGGCGGCCCGCCCCGGTGACGACGATCAGCCCGCCGCGGGCATCAGCGCACAGGTGGCACGGCTGTACCAGGACGCGGCCCTGGCGACCCAGCAGTACGAGGCCGGGCGGCGGGAGGCCGACGCGCAACGGGCCCGCGCCCAGCAGGTCGAGGCCCAACTGGATGGCGAACGGCGGGAGATCGCACGGCTGCACGAGGACCTGGGCCGGATCGCCCGCGCCCAGTACCGCAGCGGCGGCGGTATCCCGATGGCGGCCCGGATCATCCTCGCGGACAGCCCCGAGGACCTGATGCGCGATCAGCATGTCTTCTCCCAGGCGGATCTGGCCGTCGGCAACGCGATCGGCAGGAGTCACCGGGCCGAGGTACGGCTCGCCGGTGACGAGGCGAAGGCCGCGTCGGCGTGGCGGACGCTGGAGAAGCGGAACGCCGAACTCGCCGAGCTGAAGCAGGGCATTCAGCGCAGACTCGACGAGGCGCGCGGCCAGTTGCAGGGCCAGGCGGACGCCTCGGTCGCGGCGGGCAGTTGCCGGGGCGCGGTCCGCCTCGACCAGCCGCCGGACCGGGTCACCGCCCCGTGGGTCGCGCCGGTGGAGCCCGTCGACCTGTCCGCGGGCTTCGGCAGCGGCGGCTCCCGCTGGGCGAACCGGCACACCGGCCAGGACTTCGCGGTGCCCATCGGCACGCCGGTGCGGGCGGCCGGGGCGGGCCGGGTGGTACGGGTGTCCTGCGGCGGCGCCTTCGGCATCGAGATCGTCATCGAGCACCCGGGCGGCTACTACACGCAGTACGCCCACCTCGCCGCCGTCACCGTCGACCAGGGGGACCGCGTGACCACCGGCCAGTGGATCGCCCAGTCCGGCACGACCGGCAACTCCACCGGCCCACACCTGCACTTCGAGGTACGGGTCACCCCGGACATGGGATCGGCGGTCGATCCGCTGCCCTGGCTTGCACAGCGGGGAGTCTCCGTCGGCTAGGGCACGTGGCGCTCGCGTAAGGGGCACGTTCCAGGACGACGCCCGTTACCAGCGGCCGGCGATGCTGCTGGCCGCCGTTACTGCCGCTCCGCCAACATCCGCTCGATCACGACCGCCACCCCGTCCTCGTTGTTGTCGACGGTCCGCCCGGAGGCCGCGGCGAGCACGTCGGGGTGCGCGTTGCCCATCGCGTACGACTGTCCCGCCCAGGTGAGCATCTCGACGTCGTTCGGCATGTCCCCGAAGGCGACGACCTCCTCGGGAGCGATACCGCGCTCCGCGCAGCACAGGGCGAGCGTGCTGGCCTTGGAGACGCCGGGCCCGCTGATCTCCAGCAGGGCGCTGGGGCTGGAGCGTGTGACGTTCGCGTGGTCGCCGAGGGCGAGGCGGGCGACGTTCAGGAAGACGTCCGGGTCCAGCTCGGCGTGGAACGCGAGGATCTTCAGCACCGGCTCGTCGGCCCCCAGTGCGTCCGGCGCCAGGAGCTTCTCGGCGGGGGCGAGGGTGTCCGGTATCTCCATGTGCAGCTTCGGATACGCCGGCTCCTGGTAGAAGCCGTACGTCTGCTCGATCGCGTACACCGTCCCGGGCGCCGCCTCGCGCACCAGCCGTACGGCGTCGAGGGCGTTCTCCCGGGCCAGTTCGCGGACCTTCACGAAGCGGTGGGCGCCGGGGCCGCCGTGCAGGTCGACCACGGCGGCGCCGTTGCCGCAGATCGCCAGGCCGTGGCCGTGGACATGGTCGCTGACGACATCCATCCAGCGGGCGGGGCGGCCGGTGACGAAGAAGACCTCGATGCCCGCCTCCTCGGCCGCGGCCAGGGCCGCCACCGTGCGGGGGGACACCGTTTTGTCGTCGCGCAGCAGAGTGCCGTCCAGGTCGGTGGCGATCAGCCGTGGCGGGACGGCGGCGGCCGGGGTCTCGGGCTGTCGAGTCGCTGAGGTCACCGGGCCATTCTCCCGCATATGCCTGCACGGCTGTGCGGGAGAGTGCACAGGTGAGTGGTTACCGCCTCTGCCAGGGCGGTGTGCTCCACGGTCCCGGCCGAGCCGCGGTGCCGATTCGGCCGAGCCGGGCGGACGCTTCCCTGGCGATCCGGGCAGGATCATGTTGACAGTTGCCATGTCCCTGCCGATCGCCGCGCAGGCTCCTCGACCTGCCCGCGAATGGCGTGAACCGACTGCTCAGGGGTGCCGTTCTCGAATGGTCCGGGTCGCTGGAGCCGACTTTTCTGTGCAATAGTAAACGGTCGCAAATGCTCCGGAGGCGGACCGGAGTCACCGGCACCTTCGGTAGCGCCGGACCTGCGGCGTTCGGTGAACTCGCCCTGAACGAAGCGGACTCCGGTCTGTGCCAGGGTGACGGGGTCGGCGCCGTCACCACCTGCCCCGGTGCGATGCAAACTCAAAAATGCCTCAACTCCCTTTACTTTAGGTAACGTTCATCGTCTACTGACTCCTTCTCGCTGTGACGCGTCTCCGGGCGTGGGTGACGGACCTCGACGGCCGCCGCCCAAACGGCCCTTGTCGGCCGTAGCGGAAGGGAGGTGCGCCCTGCGGGAAGTGCAGATCTGCGACACCGTCGACCCGACCGATCGGATCACGGTGCCACCACAACCGCCGCCCAGTACCGGAACTCCGGCATGCAAGCAGCGTAAGGAGGTTCAAGGGGACACCGGCTGAGGCGGTCACACAGAGATCAACGGGGAGAACATCGCTTTGACTTACCTCGCGAAGGACGATCAGGTACCGAGGCCACAAGGGGACTCGAGCTCCACCCCGGCCGCTCCGTCAGCTCCAGGGGACCCTCATGCCATCCCCTCGCTCACTCCCCGAGAACGCCAAGTTCTCGTACTGCTCAGTCACGCCGCGGACAATCGCGAGATCAGCCGCCAACTGGGCATAGCCGAACGCACCGTCAAGGCACACCTGACCAACCTCATGGTCAAGATCAAAGTGACCGGCCGTACGGAGGCGGCCCTCTTTGCCTACGCCCATCACGGCAGCCTCGCCGAGGGGCTCTGAGGATCTCGGTCGCCCGCCCTGTCCGGGGGTTCTTCTCACGCGAGGCCGCGGGGGCCTCGCGTGCGGCGGTGAGGCGGTTGCCGCGGGCGCTCCGTTCTGACGGAGTCGTCCGCGCGGCACCCGCCTCGTCCGCCGCCACACCCTGGGCTTGACAGCGTGCATATCGCTTATCGATACTATCGATAAGCGATATGCATGCTGCGTGCGACAGGGGGAACCGTGGGTACGAAGTCCTGGTGGAACCGGACCGACAGCCGACTGCTGGAGGCGGCTCTGGGCCTGGCCGCTCTGCTCGACGCCGTCTTCGGGGTGCTGATCCCGGCTCTCGGGGTGGCCGGTCTCATCGATCCCGTGGACACCCGCGAGGTCACGCCCGAGACCGCGACCCGGGTACCGGGCACCGTGACCGACGCGGTGGCGGGCCACGGCATGACCCTCACCGGCACCCATCGGGCCGACCTCGTCCTCGCCCACCCCGACCTCGGCCAGCGCCTGTTGCTCGCGCTGCCGGATGTCGTCGGCAGTCTGCTGCTGCTTCTCGTCCTGGTCCTCCTGCTCCAGATGACCAGGACGCTGCGGGACGGGGACGTCTTCGTACCGAAGAACGCCCGCCGGCTGAGCGTCATAGGGCTCACGGTGCTGGTGCAGGCCGTCCTCTCCCCGGTGCTGCCGTCGCTCACGACGGAAGCACTGGTGAGCGGCACTCCCATGGCCGATCAGGTCCCCTTCTCGGTCACCTTCACCGGTGAGTACGTCCTGCTCGCCTTCCTCATCCTGGCGCTGGGCGAGGTCTTCCGGCGGGGTACGAAGCTCCGCGCCGACACCGAAGGGCTGGTCTGATGCCGCCGGACGAGGAACACCGGGTCAAGGTCCACCTGGACCGGCTCCTGGCCGAGCGCGGCATGACCCTGTCCGAACTGGCGGCCAAGGTCGAGGTGACGGTGGTCAACCTCTCCGTCCTGAAGAACGACCGGGCGAAGGCGATCCGCTTCTCCACCCTCACCGCGATCTGCCGCGAACTGAACTGCCAGCCCGGCGACCTGCTCAGCGTCCGCGAGGACTGACCCAGGCCGACGAAGGCCCACAACTCCACCATCTAGACAAGGGATTACTCATGGGGATGACCTCTGTCCGGCGTCTGGCACAGATCGGTGTGATCACCGTGTGTGCCGCCGCTCTCGCGGCGTGCGGGACCTCCTCGCGTTCCTACAACGTGTCGGGAGCTCCGGGGGGCAACAGCGCCGGCTGCTCCGGTCTGGTGAGCAAGGTGCCGCAGAAACTGGCCGGCCACGGGCGCACCGACTCCGACCAGAAGGGCACGGCCGTGTGGGGGGACGGCGATGTGATTCTCCGCTGCGGGAACATCTCGGACGTCCCGGAGTCGGCCGCGTGCACGTCGGTGAAGGGGGTCGACTGGGTCGTGAACGACAAGAAGACCCACGGCGGGGTGAAGACGGTTCTGTCGTACGGGCGCAGCCCCGCGGCCGAGGTCACCATGTCGGAGCGGATCAAGGACAAGGACGCCGTCATCGGTGAGATGTCCGGGATCGTGTCGGGGCTGGCCAAGCAGAAGGCGTGCGCGAAGCAGGGCTGACCTGCTGCTCCCGAGCTTCTGGGGCCGGTGTTCCGAGGCTGTTCGAAGGGGCCCTGAGGCAGCCCTGAAGGGCAGGATGCCCGAAGGTGCGATGGTGGCCGGTGGGGCCAGAGCCGTAGAAATCAGTGGAACGCGCGTACGGATGCCGTCTCAGGTACCGGACGGGACCGGACACACGGTCAAGGAAGCATTTCCACTTCTACGGGGAGAAACCATGCGTAATCTCTCGCGCTTCGCGTCTGGTGGTGCCGCTGCGATAGCCACCGGGGCGCTGCTGTTCGCGGCAGCGCCGGCGCACGCCACGTCGTCTTCGGGTACCTGGGGCATCCCGGGTCACAAGATGCAGGTGAACGCCTGGCACTGCAGCTCGTACGCCACGGCCTGCGACTGGAAGGCGTCCACCAAGGTCTACAAGGGCACGAAGCACGACAGCGCTCAGTGGGTCCAGAACCGGGCCATCCTGACCGCTCACGGCGTCAGCGTCTCCATCAAGATCTCGAAGAACCCCGAGGCGTCGCTGAAGATGAACAGCAAGTCGCAGGGAACGGTCCGCTGGAAGAACTACGGCGGCCACAAGTGGATCGCGGACACCTACGGGCAGATGAGGCCCAGCCGGCTGACCGTGTACGTCTCGACGAAGTCCTGTGGCTCGGCCCAGATCACCAGCCGCATCAAGTTCACGGAGAAGTGCGTCACCGCGGGCGCCGCCTGATCCGCGCCTGATGTCGCGCACCACCTGAACGTCTCAGCCCCCGCCTCCTCGGCGGGGGCAGAGTCCTCTTACGGGGGAGAACGAGGATGTTTCACGCCAGGAGAGTCGCGAGAAAAGCGGCGTGGGCCGCCGCCGCGGCCTGCGTCTTGACGACGGCCGTGTCCTGCACCGCGCAGGGAAGCCGCCAGGAAAGCAGGGAACCGGCCTACTTCCAGAGCCTGGTCAGCCAGACCAACGGCCTCTACTACCACCCCTTCCTGAGGGAGGAGCGAGGCAGCACCGAAGCCCAGTCCTACGCCCTGCGCATCCTGGCGGAGACCGGCGCGCAGCCGAAGGTCACCGTGGGAGCCACCACAGCCGCGGCGCTGCGCTCCGATGCGCTCAAGACGTCCGCGCTGTGGGGGAGGTACTGGCTCGTCCCGCTGCGCGGGGCCGGGGTCGTGGCGGTGCTGGGGCGCCGCGACACACAGGATGTGGAGAAACTGCGCACCGTCGGCGGCTGGTACGAGGACCCCGCGCTCGGCGAGAAGAGCGACCAAGGGCGCCTCGGTGCCACCTGGGCCGCGCTGGAGGTGGAGGCAGCCACCGGAACTCTCGGGAAGCTTCCCGCCACCGACAAGGCGGCCACCGCCGACTGGCTGGACCGGCTGGCGGACGGCAGGCCGAAACTGGACGAGGCCGCGGTCCTGGCCCGCTGCTTGCATCTGCTCGGCAGGTCCGTCCCCATTTCCCTGACGTCGCCGGCCGCTCCGGACACGAGCCGGTTCACCGAGCGGCCGGACGAGGAACGCGCCGACCTGCTGGAGGACACGTACAACTACGTACTGCTCCAGGAGTCGGCCGGCAGAAAACCGCGGGTGGACCGGACGACATGGCGGCAGGTCCTGTCCCACGACGCCGGAAGCCTCGACTACGACCAGCTCTACAGCCTGGTGCACATCCTGCGCGCCACCGGGAGCTCCACGGGGGAGTTCTCGTCGGTCACCCGCCGTCTTGAGCAGGAGCGCAAGCCGGACGGGACAGTGCGGGACCCGTCCTCCTACCTGGGCACGCCCGACGCGTCGCTGTTCGTGCAGCGACTGCGGAGTGTGGGCGGATGGACGGTGCGGGACGGACATCTCCTGGCCGCGGTCGAGGAGCAGGCCGACTCCCAGGACGCGCCCCGCGACGGGACCGCGCGGCTGGACCTGGCCTCACTCAGGCACAGCGCCGGCGGCAAGTCCTTCTCCCGTCAGGAGGCCGGGCTGTGCCGGGATCCGGCGACCGTGCCGACCACGGTCACCGCGGACAACGTGGTGGCCTGGCAGCGCGCGACATGGGACTGCACGGAGTCCGGCGTACCGACACCGGTTCCCTCCGTCCCGCGCTGGAGCGTCGCCGACCTGGAGGGCGCGCAGTCGGCCGCCACGCTGGTCGTCGGCCTGCACCAGGCGGGCCAGGACGATCGGACACCTGGCTGGCTGACCGCGGACGTGCTCAGACGATGGGCGGCCGATCCGGGATCCCGCGCGAGCGTCTACGACCGCGCGCTGATCGTCCGCGCCTACCTGCTGCTCGGCGGCCGTGCCGACGCATCCCTGGTGCGACAACTCGCCGGTGAGTTCCGGGCGCACCGGGGCTGCCCCGGGCTTCCCGGCCTGTACCGACCCGATGACGAGCCGGGCTGCGACCTCAAGACGACGTGGGCGGTCTGGGAGCTGGACAAGGCACTGGACCGGAAGCTGGGAACTCTGCCCTCGCAGGGCCCCTGAGACAGAGAGTGAGCGGAACCTCCGTGAACACACTGCTGACAGCGAGTGGGGTAGGCAAGTCCTATACGCTGCGCGGCCGGCGGGTCGATGTCCTCAAGGGCATCGATCTCGCAGTCGCGCCGGGATGTGTCACCGCGCTCGTCGGACACTCGGGATCGGGTAAGTCCACCCTCCTGCACATCCTCGGGCTGCTGACGAAACCCGACACCGGCCGGGTGGAACTGGAGGGCCACGACACCCACGGCCTGTCGGACAACGCACTCGCGGACCTGCGGCGCCGGCGTCTGGGGTTCGTCTTCCAGTCCTACAACCTGCTGCCGCAGCACAGCGCGCTGCGCAACGTCCTGCTTCCGTTCACCGGCAGGCGCCGGGACGCGGAGGCCCGGGCGCGCGGTCTGCTGGAGCGTGTGGGGCTGGGAGAGCGGTGCGAGCACCGGCCGAGCGAGCTGTCCGGGGGCGAACAACAGCGCGTGGCGCTGGCCCGGGCGCTGGTGAACGACCCGCCCCTGCTGCTGGCCGACGAACCCACCGGAAACCTGGACACCGAGAGCGAGGCCCTGTTGCTGGGCCTGTTCCGGGAGCTGGCGGACGACGGGCGGGGGGTGCTGGTCGTCACCCACGATCAAGCGGTCGCGGACGCGGCCGACGTCGTTCACCGACTGGGCCGGAGCGCCGCTCTTGAGGCACCGGACGAGACGAACGGCCGCTCCTGGGCCACCGCTCGGAGTTCACGGGAGGGCGAGCTGTGAACTTGCTCCAGGTCGCGTGGTGGAACGTGCGCACCCTGCGCAGGCGGCTGCTGGGGCTGGTGACGATGGTCGCGGTCGCCGGCGCGGTGTGTCTGAGCGCGATCGGGATCGCCTCCGACGCGCAGGGGACGACGACCAGTCAGGTCGGCGAGTCGACGGCGAACCGGTCGGTCACGGTGGACTCCCCCGACGGACGTGCCGACACTGCTCAGCTGACGGACGCGACGGTGAGGCGCCTGGCGAAGATCGCTCACGTGCAGTCGGTCCAGCATCGGCTCCAGGTGTCCATGCCGGTACGGGACAACCCCGAGGGGGCCGACCTGCTGTATGCGACGACCTACCGCCAGGCGCTGGCGCCCCCCGTGGTCAGGTCGGTGCGCAAGCAGCTGTTCCCGCTGCACCGCGGAGAGGTGGTCTTTCCCGCCACCACACATGGCGTGGACCTGTCCTCGATGGTGGGCAGGACGGTGACGGTGGACGCGCACCGCTATGTGCGGCCCGGCGTGGGGGACACGGTGAGCGATCGGGTGAAGGTCGTAGGCCTGTACGACCCCGGCTGGCAGTTCGACGGCCCGGACACCGCGTATGCGGACGATGCGACCGTGGTGAAGTGGGCGGCGGCCGCGGCCGGCAAGACGACCGACGACTATCTGCGCACGTCGGGGTGGGATCAGCTGACGGTGGTCGCCGACAGCGCCGCCCATGTACCGGGCGTGCTCAAGGCCGTGCAGCGGATGAACTACCCGGCCGTCTCCCTGCAGCAGCAGCTTGAGTCTCTTCCCGGAGTGCTCCAGCTGGTCAGGCTGACCGGGAACGTGCTGCTCGGCGTCCTGGGCGTGCTCGCCTTCGTCGGCGCGGTCACGGTGACGGGTGCGCTGGGGCGGCAGCGGGCCCAGGAGGTGGGCATCCTCAAGGCCGTCGGTTTCCGCAGCCGCTCGGTGACGGGAATGCTCGTCGCGGAGATGGCGATCGCCGGGGTGGTGGCCGCCGCGGCCGGAGTCGTGCTCGCGGTGGCCGCGTCCGGCGCGGCAGCTGCCGGTCTTCGGCGGATCGGCGACATCGCCCCGTACGTACGTGACACGGTGCCGCTTCCGGGGATGCCGACGCTGATCTCCCTGTCGGTCGCGACCGTTGTCGTCGTGGCTGCCGGCGCCGTCCTCCCGGCACGTCGTGCCGCGCGCATGTCCCCCACCGAAGCCATGAAGGACTGGTGATCCCTGTGAAGCGGCGCAAGACGTCGTACGCCGCGCTCGCGGTGTCCGCTGCCCTGCTGGCCTCCTGTTCCGGCTGTTCCGGATCCGACGAGGTGAAGTTGGGAACGGACTGGAAGGGCTCGCAGACCTTTGTGACCGCGAGCATGTCCGGGCACACCGTGGTGGTGGGCATCGATCCCGCGGCCCACCACGCGCAGGCGCTGGCCGTGGTGCCGAAGAAGGACGGCGACGACGACGTGCTGGCTCCTCAGCTCGTGCGGTTGGCCGACGGGACGTGGTGGCTGTCGACGCCCCGCAAGGGGGAGCGTCCGGACCGGTTCTTCACGCTCGACACTGCCCGGCACGCCCTGGACGAGAAGGACGACACGGAGCGGCTGCGCGAACTGGTGCCGGGCAGGAGCCTGGTGGCGGCCGTACATGACTCCTCCGGAAGCGGTCGGCGCGCTGCCGCGGCGGACGGCGGAACCACCGGTGTGCTGGTACGCGACGCGAAGACGTGGAAGAAGGTCCGGGACGTGCGGGTTCCGGGGCCGGTCACGCTGGCGGCGTCCGATCCGTCCAGTGACACGGTGTGCCTGACCGCTGGACAGGGGTCCGACATGAAGGCGAGTGTGCTCGACCTGACCAACGGCCGGACCAGACAGGTCGGGAAGGCCGACGGTGTGCAGGTGCAGCAACTGGCATGTCCGGCGGGCACCCCGGTCCTGGCCGGTACCCCTACCCGGAACAGCCCGGGAACCACGGTGAAAGTGACCTTGAGGAACATGGACGGGGCAACGGTGGTGAGCGCGGCCGGCGGAAGGGTCGATGCCGTGCAGGCATCGAAGAACACCGTCGTGGTCGCGGTGAACACAGGGGAGGACAGCGATCTCATCGAGCTGGACCGCAGAAACGGCCGTGAACTGCGGCGCGTGACGGTCGACGGCATGGACAGCTCGTCCCTGCTGCGGCACACGCGGGGCGGCTGGGTGATGGTCTCGGACAACACCGCGGCCGTGGTGGACCTCGCCAAGGGGACGTCCCGGACCTTCGACCTGCCGGGAACGCTGACGAGCTTCTGAACCCGCGCGAAAGGGGCCTCCGCGCATCCTCCGGCGACGGGCCGGGCTCAGGAGGGCGGAACCAGGGTGGCGCCGTAGGCTCTGAGGCATGAGTCTGCGTCTGAGCACCGTGATCCTTCCGTACCGTCGCTGGCACGAGGGCGGCGGTGCGGCCTGGCAGCGCGCAGAGGAACTCGGCTTCCACACCGCTTTCACCTACGACCATCTGTCCTGGCGCACCTTCCGGGACGGCCCTTGGTTCGGTGCCGTCCCGACCCTGACCGCCGCCGCGGCGACCACCCGGCACATGCGTCTGGGAACCCTCGTCACCTCGCCGAACTTCCGGCACCCGGTGACCCTCGCCAAGGAGCTCATCTCGCTCGACGACTTCTCCGACGGCCGGGTCACCCTCGGCATCGGCGCGGGCGGCACCGGCTTCGACGCCACCGCGCTCGGGCAGGACCCGTGGACCCCGCGTGAGCGTGCCGACCGGTTCGGGGAGTTCGTTCCGCTGCTGGACCGGCTGCTCACCGAGGACTCGGTGTCGTACGAGGGCGACTTCTACTCGGCGCACGAGGCTCGCAACATCCCGGGGTGTGTGCAGCGGCCCCGGCTGCCGTTCGCGGTGGCGGCCACCGGTCCGCGTGGGTTGGGGCTCGCCGCCCGGTACGGACAGGCGTGGGTGACCACCGGCGACCCCAGGCTGTTCGAGAACGGCACTCCTGAGCAGTCGGTTCACGCCCTTCGCGGGCAGGCCGAGAAGCTGGCCGACGCCTGCGCGGCGATCGGCCGGGACGTGGCGGGGATCGACAAGATCCTGCTCACCGGTTTCACCCCGGACCGCGGCCGTCCGCTGGAGTCCCTCGGCGCCTTCGTCGACTTCGCGGGCCGGCATCAGGAACTGGGCTTCACCGAGATCGTGATCCACTGGCCCGTTCCGGACTCCGTCTTCGCCACGGACGAGAAGGTCTTCGAGCAGATCGCCATGGAAGCGCCGGCTCAGCTGACATGACGAGGGTTCCCGGGACGCTGTGCGGCGGCCCGTGTTTCACGTGAAACCGGCACCGTGTTTCACGTGAAACGTCACCGTATGCGGCTGTTCAGCCATGGCGTGAGGACGATCATCGAGATCCACTCCTTGTGCGTCCGGTCCTCGGGCAACGGGACGACCAGGTTGCAACTGGGCGGGAAACGGCGGGCCTTGACGTAGGCGTGGCCGTCGAAGACCGAGCGGAGGAAGGCGGGGACGTCGTCGCGGTCGATGTCGGGGCAGGCGATGCCCTCGACCGTGATCAGCGCGTCGTCGTCGGGATAGAGCCGCACGCTCACCCGGGGCAGTCCGCCGAACTCGGCGAAGGCCTCGTGCGGGAGTGAACCGTCCGGGTCGGTGGTGACGCCGAAGCCCGCGGAGGTGCGGCGGGAGGTCTGGTCGGCGCCGATGTCATGGGTGACCTCGATCTCGCGCCCGTACTCGGACGCGATAGCGCGGAGGGCGGTGACGGCGGCCTCGGTGCTGTGGAAGTGGTCCATACCACTGATCATGCCGGAGGCGGTGCGGGCGAGGCCATACCGGGACGGCACGCATCAGGTCGTGCCAGGTCAGTGAGGCGCGGGGAACCGCAGATACCGCACGGGCACCGCCTCCGTGAGCCACACCTCGTTCTCGCTGACCCGGAACACCTGGCCGTCCTTGTGCATCGCGCCCGCGTCCACGGAGAGCACGACGGGCCGGCCGCGGCGGGCACCCACGCGGGTCGCGGTCTCCCGGTCGGCGGAGAGATGTACGGCGTGACGGTTCATGGGCCTGAGCCCCTCGGCCCGGATCGCGTCCAGGTTGCGTGCGACCGTGCCGTGGAAGAGGTACGGCGGCGGGGTGGCCGCGGGCAGTCCGAGGTCGACCTCGATGCTGTGGCCCTGGCTGGCGCGGATACGGGTGCCCTCGATCGCGAAGCGGCGTTTGTCGTTCGTGGCCACCACGTGGTCGAGCTCTTCGCGGTCGAACCGGAACCCGTGCGCGGCACAGGCGGCGATCAGCGTGTCGATCTCGACCCAGCCGGCCTCGTCGAGGGTGAGCCCGATCCGCTCGGGCTGGTGGCGCAGATGCTTGGAGAGGTACTTCGACACCTTCACGGTGCGTCTTTCATCCATCCGCTCAGCATGACGGGAGAGACGTGGATCACGCATTTTCTTTTATGGCCGATGTTTGATCCACAACCAACTGTAGTTATCCACAGGGGAATTGGCGTTTCTGTGGACAACTCCCTGACATGTCACACCTGTTCGTCAAGATCAGCTGGGGGCGCACTACTTGGCATGAGCGCATCCAACGCCCTTGCCCGCAGCTCCAGTTCGGCCGCCAACGCGATGAACTCGCCCGCCTTCTCCGGCCCAACCAACCCTTCCACGGCCCGCATTGTCGTCTCGGGCACGGCCACGCAACGTGACGATGACGCCGACTGCGAAGGTTCCGCCGCGCCGAGGTGCCGGCGGAGCGACCGATTGGCGAACAGTCGCATCGCGCGGGCGAGTTCGGCGTCCACGGTCTGCTGCGCGAGGGGGCGCAGTCGTCGTACGAGCGAGGCCGCTTCGGTCGCGTCCGTGTCGGTCGGACGGTGTGATCCGTCGAGGTAGCGGGCGAAGACGTGCTCAGTGGTGAACTCCAGGAAACGGGAGGCGATGTGCTCGACCTGGACCCTCAACTCCCGTAGGTGGGACGAGATCGCGGGGAGCGGTACCCCCGATGCGTACAACTCGACGGCCACCGCCAGCTCTTGGGGGCTCGGCACGAGGAAGGAGTCGGGGTCTCCGGGTACCGGCTCCAGTACGCCGAGTTCGATGGCCTCGGCGATTGCCGCGTCGTCCGGGCTGCCGCCGAAGCGCTGCTCCAACTCGGCGCGCGAGATCCGGACCGCCTCCTCGTCGCTCCACGGCCCGTCCACCTCGGCGACCAGCCCGAGCACCCCGCCAAGGCCCCGGCCCGCGTCCCAGGCATCCAGCAACTCCTTGATGGAGGCCAGCCCGTAGCCGCGATCGAGAAGGTCCGCGATCTGCCGGAGCCGGGCGAGATGGACATCGGCGTAGACATTGGCCCGGCCCCGCCGCTCGGGGCGGGGGAGGAGGCCGCGGTCCTGGTAGGCCCGGATGGTGCGGACGGTGGCGCCGGTGAGATGCGCGAGGTCTTCGATGCGGTAGGCGACTTTGCCCGAACCCGAACCCGAACCGGAGTTCATGCGGCCCCCGCCCGAGCCGCCGGTGACCCCCTCAGGTACTCCACCGCCCTGCTCAACGATCCCTCCCGCGACGGATGGTACGAGCGCCGCAGGTAGCGGGGGACGGCCGCGCCGAGTGACCGCCAGGTGGGCAACAGGCCTTTTCGTACGGCCCTGTTGTGCTCGGTGAGCGAGTAGCGGACGCGGCCCGCGAGTTGGGGGTCGCGGCGTATCAAGTAGGCCGTGCCCCAGGCCCACAGGGAGAGCATCACGGGTGCGGTCACCGCCATGCCGGTGAGACGGCGGGCGTAGCGGGGGAGGCCGTGGCCGCCGCAGTGCTGGAACATGTCGAAGGCGACCGCGCGGTGTTCGAGCTCCTCCGCGCCGTGCCAGCGCAGCAGGTCCAGCATGATCGCGTCGGCGCCGGCCCGGTCGAGGCCCTCCGCGGTCAGGATCCAGTCGCCCAGCACCGCCGTGAACTGCTCGATCGCCGCGACGACCGCCAGCCGGAACCGCAGCCACTCCCGCTCCGGCACCGGCGCGCCGAACGGCGGGCGTTCGCCGAGGAGCCGTTCGAAGAGGAAGTCGACGTGCCGGGTGAAGTCCCCGGTGTCGAACTGCTGGGCCGTGAGCTGGCCCAGCACCTGCGCGTGCTGGACGCTGTGCGTGGCCTCCTGGCCCATGAACCCCTTGACGTCCGCGCGGAGTTGGGGGTCCTTGACCAGCGGAAGTCCCTCCTTGAGGACCTTGACGAACCACCGCTCCCCCGCCGGCAGCAGCAGATGCAGGACGTTGAGGACATGCGTGGCGGTCGGCTCGTCCGGTATCCAGTGCAGGGGCGTGTGCGACCAGTCGAAGGAGACTCGGCGCGGGGCGATCGTGTGGTGTTCGTGCGCGGAGGTCACAGCGGCGGCTCCAGCCGCGCCAGCGCCCGCAACGCGCGCGGGGCGAACCGGGACATCAGATGGGCGCCGCGCGCCTCGGGGGTGACGGGCACGACGGCCTGGTTGCGGACGACGGCCCGCAGGATCGCGTCGGCGACCTTCTCCGGCGGGTAGTTGCGCAGTCCGTAGAGCCGCGCCGACTTCTTCTGGCGCCGTTTCTCCTCGGCGGCGTCGACCCCGGCGAAGTGCGCGGTCGAGGTGATGTTGGTGTTGACGAGGCCCGGGCATATCGCCGAGACGCCGATCCCCTGGCCGGAGAGTTCCGCGCGCAGGCACTCGCTGAGCATCAGTACCGCCGCCTTGGAGGTGCTGTAGGCGGGCAGTGCCTTCGACGGCTGGAACGCCGCCGCCGACGCCGTGTTGACGATGTGGCCGCCCTGGCCGCGGTCGGCCATCTGTTTCCCGAAGAGGCGGCAGCCGTGGATCACGCCCCACAGGTTGACGTCCAGAACCTTCTTCCAGTCCTCCGGGGTGGTGTCGAAGAAGGAACCGGAGAGTCCGATTCCGGCGTTGTTCACCAGGACGTCGACCACGCCGTACTCGGCGGCGACCTTCGCGGCGAGCTTCTCCATGGCCTGCTCGTCGGAGACGTCGACCGTCTCCGCCCAGGCCTCGGGGGCGCCGATCAGCCGGGCGAGTTCGGCGGTGCGGGCCGCGCTCTCCGGGTCCCGGTCGACGGCCACCACGCGCGCGCCGGACTCGGCGAACGCGAACGCCGTGGCGCGCCCGATGCCGCTTCCCGCGCCCGTGACCAGCACGAGCTGCCCGCCGAACCGCTGGACGTACTTGCCGGTCGCCGGTGTCGACCTGGGGCGCTCGCCCTCATGGGTGGTCACGAACTCCGTGATCCAGGACGCCAGTTGATCGGGTCGCGTACGGGGGATCCAGTGCTTGGCCTGGAGCGTGTGGCGCACCGCCCCCGGTGCCCACAGCTCCAGTTCGTCGTAGAGCCGCTCCGACAGGAACGCGTCCCCCAGGGGCGTGACGAGCTGCACGGGCGCGTGCGCGTACGCGTCGGGGCGTGGCCTGCTCAGCCTCGCCCGCACGTTGTCCCGGTACAGCCAGGCGCCGTTGGCCGCGTCCTGGGGCAGTGACGAGGTCGGATAGTCGCCGCGCGGGATCTTCTCGACGCGCTCCAGGATCTTCGGCCAGCGCTTGCCCAGGGGGCCGCGCCAGGCGAGTTCGGGCAGCACGGGCGTGTGCAGCAGGTACACGTACCAGGACTTGGCGCCCTGGCCGAGGAGTTGGCCGACGCGGCGCGGGGTGGGCCGGGTCAGGCGCTTGTTGATCCAGTGCCCGAAGTGGTCCAGGGACGGCCCGGACATCGACGTGAAGGAGGCGATCCGGCCCACCGTGCGCTCTACGGTGACGAACTCCCAGGACTGCACCGAGCCCCAGTCGTGCCCTACGAGGTGCACCGGCCGGTCCGGGCTGACCGCGTCCGCGACCGCCAGGAAGTCGTCCGTGAGCTTCTCCAGGGTGAACCCGCCCCGCAGCGGCTGCGGGGCCGTGGACCGGCCGTGGCCCCGGACGTCGTAGAGCACGACGTGGAAGCGGTCCGCGAGCCGGGACGCGACCTCGGACCACACCTCCTTGGTGTCGGGATAGCCGTGCACCAGGATGACCGTGGGGCGCGAGGGGTCCCCCAACTCGGCCACGCACAGCTCGACTCCACCCGTCCGCACCCAGCGCTCGCGCGCACCCTCAAGCGTCACTTGTCCTCCGCCCAGCGCCGCACGTGCGGCAGATCGTCGTCGAGCCAGAAGGCGCTCTGTTCGGGGTCCTTGGAGTCGGTGACGACGAGGATCTCCTCGAACTTGGCGCCCGTGCCCCGGAATCCGAGATGCGGTTCGACCGCCCACAGGCCGGGGTGCGGGGGATGGTCGGAGAAGCGGTACGGCGACCAGAGCGGGGACCAGCCGTCGCGGTGGCCGTGCAGCGCGTCGCTCGCGAGACCCTTGAGGGCCTGGGTGCCGAACCCGAACAGCCGCGGGGACCAAGGGCGTTCGGCGACCCGGTCGATCTTGTGCGCGATCACGCCGAAGGGGTACGCGCGGTGCCGGTTGGCGTAGCCCTGGCGGACCATGAGGCGGTCCACGTCCTCGTAGATCTCGCGCAGCGGGCGCCGCTCGCGCACCTCGCGCAGGAGCAGCGCGCGGTGTGCCTCCAGGTCGGCCATCAGCCGGTCCTGCACCGGATTGGCGCCCAGGGAGCCCGAGTAGCCGATGTCGGCCGTGAAGCCCTTGTACACGGGGGCCATGTCCAGGATGAACGGCATCCCGGGCTCCAGCCGGCGTCCCGTGGGGAAGAACTGGAGCGGCACCCGGAAGTCCGTGAACGCCGTGCGGTCGCCGAACCAGGCGAAGGGCAGATGGAACCAGTCCCGCACACCCCGCGCGCGCAGCCACGACCGCTGCATCCGCGCCGCGTCCCGCTCGGTCACCCCGGGCTCCAGCCGGGCCGCGACGGCTTCGGCGCACTCGTACGCCAGCCGCTGGACCTCCCTGAACCCCCGCAGTTCCGCGGAGAGTTCGCGTGTCACCGCCGTAGTCATGCCACCGCCCCACCTGTCCACACCGACTGCGGTACGTGCTCGTAACTTGACACTCGTGAATGTGACAGTTGTTAGAGGCTGCGTCAATAGGCGTGATCTCTACCTGTGGATAACCGCGAGGGCCGGTCGCGTAGCTCTCAAGTAGGGGTATCCCCTACGGACCCGTACGTCTGGAGTCTGACGCGAGGACAGCTCTGCGGGGTGACGACCG
>Ga0307515_10002534_pt1 | contig 39488 bp, 21 predicted proteins | sample 17_EM_MG_FD_194513 | JGI IMG/M metagenome (GOLD analysis project Ga0307515, IMG submission 194513) | Populus trichocarpa ectomycorrhiza microbial communities from riparian zone in the Pacific Northwest, United States - 17_EM | ecosystem: Host-associated > Plants > Roots > Unclassified | place... | reverse complement strand
AAAAAATTAAGTGATCAGCCGAGAGCAAAAACCAACTCAATAATCAATTCATTTTATGTTAAGCTCTAAACCGAGAGCAATGAGCCCAAATCAACACAAATAACAGCCAATCAAACCAAACCGAGAGCATCCGAATCAAACCAACCAAGGACTATGTTTACCCGAGAATTGAACCACCTCCAAACCATCGATCAACCCAACCCGAACCTAATTGAACCAATAACCCACCCCCCAACACACACAAACGACCAAACGCAAGCATCCCGAGCACGAACCCAAGAAAACCGAACACACAGACAATGAGCAATCCAAAAAACCCAATCAATTGCTGAATATCCAGACCAGAGAAATCAAAAATACAATCAATTACTGAACACCCACACCAGAAAGAAGATGAATCGAGTGAGAAGAGGGGAAAAAATGAAAAAAAAAAAAAACGAACCGAAGAACCCAATGCAAAGAAACCGAGAGAAAGCAGAAATTGGCGCAAAGAAGGGGGCGAAATCATACCTCATCAAACACCAAGAACGACCCGAAACCAGCCCACGAACCGGCATCCTGGCCCGACCGAGCAGCCGTGAGCCATACAGCCCGTCGTTCTCTCTGCCAAAAACGAAGGAACCGAGCATAGACATGAAATGAAGAGAGTGAGAGGAAGAGACGAAAACAGGCCCAGAGAAGAGATAAAACGCACAGACTTATTAAGGGCAAAATCGCTCGGGCACTGCCACAGTCCACAGTACATTCAGTCTGTGTGTACAGTGCAAAATGCCACACCATTTATTTGTTTTGTAATATTATTCATTTATGTCCCGGCAAGCGTGCTCCAAGCGCGCAAGTTAAGAAATTAATTTTAATAAATTTGACCAACTTGCAGCTAGCCAAATACTCAATTATTTATTTTCCGCGGAAAGAAAGAAAGAAAGACGGCCCCACCTCATAACGCAGTCAGCAATTTAATTAATGATTAATAATGGACCTAATTAATTATTTAAGCAAACAACCTCATGGCATGTGAACGAACTACGAAGCCACTCCTCAAAATCTGAATTTAATTAAAACAAGTTATGTGACTATTCACACTGGTCTCAAGATAGATTTCGTAACAAGACAAAAACATCCAAATTCAGTGGATATTCGTCCTATGGATATATATTCTTTTTTTAACAAAAAAAAAAAAAAAGGTTTCCGTTAGCATTTAAAATTATTCACGGTTATGATTTTTGTAGTATATAAAATGGTAAAATTATAATTGTTATATATATATATATATATATATATATATATATATATATATTATAAAAAAAAATATTTCATATAATCTTAAATGATTGAAATATTTTTATACATAATGGAATGAGATTTCAAATTTTATTCAAGAAATTAATGATTATTGAGTTGAAAACAAATATAATTTTATAGACTCAAATATCTAAATTAAAATATTATTAATAAAAAGATAATAGTTATGTTAAGAAACTATTCACTGAAATGCTAAGTCAAACAATATACAACTTTTCTAATATTCAGGAGATCATGACATATTTATAGACGTTGTGTTTAATCTTAAAATATAAATTAATTAATTTATTGAATTAATAATAAGTTAAATTATTTAATTTATGTAATTCTATTTTGATTAGGATTACGATTTATATTTGGTCAACATATTAGAAACCTTATAGGTTACACACAATAAGAATCATTGGTAAAAGATTAAAATAATATGACTAATCAAGTATGATTTGATTGTAAATAAATTATAAAAATTGAGGAGTTTAATGTAATTAATATAGGGGATTACAATTCCAGACCTAGAAAAATCAAGTAAGGATTTTGGTTTTTTCAAGGGTAAAGTGATATTTTGCCAATAATAGGGATGCTTGATTTTTTTTTTCTATTAACAGAATGTTATACCTCATATTTTTTAGTAGATTTCCATGAAGATAACGATAAGAGAAAAAAAAAAGCTAGCATTCAAGGCATATCAACCTCTCTATCCTAAAAGGGTTTAAAATAATTTTGATATGGTGATTCATATGGATTGCTATTAGAAATCGAATAATTGAATAACTTATAGTTTGCGATAACCTAACCTTAAAGAGTTGATTAAACCCTAAAAAAAAGAATTAATTTTTAGATAATCCTTACACAAATCCTAAATAACCTTATGTTGTCTAACAATATTCATGACTCCCAAAAAATTTTGAAATCACCTTTTTTTTCTTGCATAACTCTTTAATTTTGGATTCAATTGGATTTTTTTTGTTCATTTATTACAATGAAGTTTATATTCAAATATTAAAAAGCTAACTATTTATGTTGTTGTAAAGAAAGGTTAGCAAAAGGAAATAAAAGGGACGGTTTAAGCTTTAAAGTAATTATCGAATATTATAATATATTTTTTTATTGTCATTAATGATATTAACAAAAAAAAACTAAAGCTCGATGAAATAATTTTAACAGCATTAAAGAACATTATTGGGTTACGAAGGAGGTTGCATGCGTCACCTCAACCTTGGTTACCTCTTTAGATGCTAGTGCGTGAAACACATGCGTCAAAAAAATTATATTTTATTCTTCTCTTTTATTTTTTTGCCCCCAATTCTTTTATGCCAATTCAACTTAGCTAAAGTTTGGTTCCCGACATCACAACGACCCTTCCTGAGAGTGTTTTGGATGGTTTTTGGTTGGATAAGGAAGTTGTCACCTAGTATTATGGTTATTGAAAATCCTAACTGGTCTTTTAGAGATTCTAGAGAAGGAATTGATTGCGTATAGAAAATGTATTAGCACTTCTATTACTACTTACCTGAGGTAAGTTACATTGTTTTTTTTCTTTGTTTGCTATGGTTTGGTGATATTTCTATTTCTATTAGCATACTATAGCAGATTTGCTACAATAAAAAAACCATAGTTTCCTAGGTCAAGGACTTGGTTTAAAACGGTGAAATGTTCTCAATTACCATTGAGGTTTTTTAAGGATAAACTTGGAATTTTTTGCTATTAAGTCATTCCAAATAAAATTTCAGATAAAATTCCTTGTAGTTTTTTATCCTTATATTATAAGTGAATGAGCTATATTATTTTCAATAATATTTTGGATGTTAACTCCATACAAGATTTTTTATCCTAATATTAAAATGAGTAATAATAAATTATTATTCTTAATAATATTTTAGATATTAACCTCTTTTAGGTTTTTTATTCTTATATTAAAAGTGAATTGTATTTAACAAAAGATGAATTGAAGCTATTAGACAAAAGAGTGTGATGTCAATATAGTGGTAGCTATTGATGCATGGAAGCACAATGATTTCTTGTACATAAATTACATATTGAACAGGTTAAAAAATACACTCTATGATGTGTATAATTTCATCGATAATGCTAAAGCATTATGGAAATCCTTGGCTTGAAAGTACAAGGTTAAGGATGACGACTTGAAAAGATTCATGGTTCATAAATTTATTTACTTCAAAAGGGTTAGTTAAATGACAGTTATGAGTTAAGCTAAAGAAGTGAGGAATATACATTTCCTCCAATACCCTCACCTTCACCATTGCTATTACCAATACATCCATTATGTTACCACCCCGGTACTTTAATATGACCACTTTCTTCACAATCACTATCATGATCCAAGGGTGGAGCAAGAAAAAAAATAAGGGGGGCTAAATTAAAAGAATTATTTTAAAAAGATAAAAATTTCAGTTATTTTATATAAGGGAGGGGTTGGGAAAATTTCCTTGCAGGGGCCCAGCCCCCCTGCCTCCGCCACTGCCATCATCATTGTGATGACCTGCTCCATTGTTACAATTATTATACTATCTCATCATAACTACTATCTACACCACCACCGTATCACTTTACCACTGTTGTCACTCCACCACTACCACCTTCATTTTACAATCCTTATTATCATTATCGTCTCCACCTCTATTATTATCATAACTGTAACAATCATCATTTCATTATCATATCATTATCATTCCAACACTATTGTATTTTTTACATGAATATTTATATGTTGTAAAATTTATTTCATATAAAACTTTTTCAAGAAAAATATTTCATAAAGCACTCAAAGACTCTTTCTAAGGAGCACCGAAACTCTTTTCTAGAGTTATTTATGCCTTCTTTTATGGAGAAATTAAAATATTTTTTTAGAGCAATCAAAATCTCTTCTTAAGTTTTTTTCATGGAGAAACTTTATTGTAGGAAGAGATTCTAAACAAGGAATGAGAAGGCTTATAATATAGTATTGGAAAATTACAAAGTACTTATCTCACTTATGAATATTTGGATATAAATGGGAGATGTAGCGTGAAATGGTTGGGGATAGAGCTTGTCTAGGTTAGACTTAGTTCAATCATGACCTTCCTTGAATGAGTGCTATTTAGGATATTTGGCAACCCTCTAAAATCATATTCTAACATGTCACAACATTAGATTGGTTATGCAACTTTGTCTTTAACTTATAAAATCCCCTTTTGTTTTCCTATCTTTTTAGGAGATTTTTGTCCATATTTAAAGTTAAGAGTTTATCTTTTTAAAATATATATTTTTTTCTTCTAAAACAACCAACATTAGATAACTGAACCTTCTCGAAATAAGTCAAATCCACAAAAAAAAAAAAAAACCCAATTTGAATCAACCACTTCGACCTAGTAATAGTATTGGGTACTAGCTACATTACACATCGATAAGGATTGATAATGTTAGAGAATAATATAAATCATATCCTAGGACCTCACCTAAAAGTTTAAGCTATTGGGTTGAGATGGTTCTTTGACATGGTATCAGAGCCTTGATGACCAAGCGGTCACGAGTTTGAATCTCACCATCCTTATTTATTTGATAAAAATTAAGCACATAGTACTGTGGGCTTGTGCAAGTTTCAAGCTTAAATGGCTTTCACTTGAAAGGGTGTGTTAGAGAATAATATAAATCATATCTTAGGACCTCACCTAAAAGTTTAAGCTATTGGGTTGAGATGATTCTTTGAGAGATACTTCCTCCCTTCTTAATCAATATTTCATTTTCTTTCCTTATTTAGGTTATTTGCTTATAATGTTGCCTCTCTTTATTTGAAATCGAACCTCACCTCTCTTGCGCACACACGACAAATCAACAACATAATACATGCTTACTGAACATTATTTTTTTGTGCTACAAGCAATAATATTAATGGACTTGAGTTAATATAAACTACAAAATTAATAAAATCAATATTGAGTTAGATCAATCAACCAATTTAAGGGTGGGGCTTATATAAAACTTGAAACTATATATTTCTTTTAGAATTCTAAAAATTGAATTCGCATAGAAACTTAATCATATGTTAAGTTTTCATTTTTTATATAAAAAAAAGGTATGTTATTTATACTTTAATTTTTTTTTGTAAGTTTTTTTTTTTTGATTCAATGGTGGGCTCAACAAATATAGAACTACATTTTGGAGGGTAATATTCTTCTATTATATAATTATAATTGATCTTATTTTACTGAAAAATTACTGATCTTCAAGTACATAATTAATATTTAATTAACAACCGAACTTCACGCCATCCCATCTTTGACAAAATCAACCTTAAAAAGAAAAGAAAGAACTAATGATGTGAGATGTCATGGTCGGGTGGGAACATAATTGAAAGAAGTCGTCCCTTAAGAATGTCTACGTTTCTATGATGAAAGTACTCGAAAATCCTTTTGCTTCTCGATCGTACGTATCTGGCAAACATTCGAAGGTTTCTCCTATTTTATTTACACCTTGAATTCTCGAAACATAAAGTAAAACACTAAATTGTGCTTATGGAAGAATTTAGCATTTTTAGAATTGCACAAATTAAGGAGGTCCATTGTATTCTTTCCATCTCTATACTTGTTTTCCCATGGATCTAAGAAAATGGTGTTTTGCTGTAGAAATTGCAATATTATTCCATTCTTCTACTACATTAAAAATTAATTTAAGATCTTACATGTTTTTATTAATACATATGATCTTTATTGTATTTTATTATATATAAATATCGACCTTTTGATTCACGGTTATATTACACGTTAATAACACCTACACGTTAATTTTTTTACATTAAAAAAAATATTTGACTTGCAAGGAGACGAGTTGAATAGATGTATTAACATTTTATTTTTTTTATATTTATCGGCATAGACGATTATCGATATATTTAATTAAATACATGCATATGATTTTAAATTAATAATTAGAATTTATATATATATATTGAAAAGCTTACATATTTTTTCTTTGCCAAAACAAAATTTTTAGAATTGCAAGTCAAATAACTAGTTTATTATCTATTCTTTGAAAAAATGTTATTATGCATGTATGCGGGGAAACATCTCAACACCAAACATTAAGTAATACTCTAAAAGACGTGGGGAAAGCACTGTAGCTTCCCCACGCCTTTCACTTATTAATATATTATATTATTATAAATATTATTAATATCTTTTCACTTATTAATATATTATATTATTATAATTATTATATTATATTATATTATATTATAATTATTATTGTATTATATTATAGAACTGTCTTTATTTTTTTTTTGTTTTTAATTTTTTTTTGTTTGATTTAGTTTGTTAATGTTAAATTTTTTTTGTTTAGTTATCAGATTTTCATGATATGGATCCCGGGTTTGATGGATTAACCTAGTTTGAAGGGTTAACCTGATTTGACGAGTTAACCCGGATTTTTTTTTCTTTTTAATTAATTTTTTTCGTTTAGTTTAGTTTGTTGATGTTAAATTTTTTTCTATTTAATTATCAGACTTTCATGACACGTATCCTGGGCTTGACGGGTTAACTTGGTTTGATGGGTTAACCCAGTTAAATCTGGGTAAACCCGTCAATTTTTTTTTTCTATTTAGTTATCAAACTTTCATGAAGCGAATCCCAGGTTTTACGGGTTAGCCTGGTTTGAAGGGTTAACCCAATTAATTCTGATTTTTTTTCTTTTTCTTCATTAGTATTTTTCTTCCTGTTGGTTTTTTTTTTGTTTTTTTTAATTAATCTATTTAATTATCACACTTTTATGACACGACCTTATAACCAGACCCACATCCAATATTCTTGGGTCCGGTGTTGCAGTCAGGCTCACTTAAACTTGGATCATGCAAGTTTAATGTTATTATTAATATTATAAATATTACTTTTAGGTCAGGTGTTGCAACCAAACCCAAGACTTTTGGGTATAGCTTTGCAGAAAAACCCAAAACTTTTAAATCTTAGTTTTTTTTATATATTTTTTATAAAAAAAATGACATGCGGCATCGCACGGGTCATGTAACTAGTAATATTTAAGCGGTGTAATTAGTTTCTTAAAAAAAAATATTAATGAATAATGTTGGTATAACTAAATTTTTTAATTGAATTCAACAAAAATACATAGGTAAAAATGACCAAAAACCATGGGTACCATTGGTTATATTTTATTTTGACAATCTCGTTAGCAATTATTCATTATACCAACAATACTCATTAATTAATTAGATACATCACTAATTTACAGGTCTCGTTGCGCTGCAACTTAAACAAAGAAAAATTCAACGAAATGAAATAATTTAAAATGTAGAGAATTATTTGATATTATTATTAAATTTAATTTAATATATCAATCTTAAAATCTTATGATCCAACTCTTTTTCTAGTCTGAGTTTAAGATTAAATCATGTAAAAGTTATCTCTGACATGATCTAGTTAACTTGATATATCCAAAAATAACCCGACTGGTCTCTAAAAAAATTAAAGATGAAATTAAGAAATAAATAATGAAATTAATATGAAAAAACTCTTAATTTGATTTCTTGCGTAACACAAATTTAAAATTAAAAATGTGAAAGTTGCTTTGATATTTGTTTAAATAATTTTGTTGGTTTAAATGCAATTTAGATTACAGTTAAAAAAAGAATGATGATAAAATTAAGAAAAAGATGGAAAATTTTGAAATTAAAATAAACAAAATTAAAAAAGGGAGCTAAGAAAAACTTTATTGTTCATACTAAAAGTGTAGCACCATAAAGAATCTCAGTTTATTTAGTATGGAAGATAATAAATGTACTGAGGCAAGCTCGCAATGTTGATTTTCTCATGAACTATTTGTCTTAATGGATTAGTTCCAAAACTTGAGATAATGAACGTAATCTGAAAAAAGATTCATAAAGAGTTAATCATGGTGTTTAATTTATTGATCTTAATTTTTATCTAATTTCTTCACATATAGTTCCTTTAATTATATTTTCGAAATTTAATTTTTCTTTTTAATTAGTCACTGAATAAATCAATAAAAAAATTATGTTATCAAAACTGACGAATCAATACGGAGTTTATTTTCAACGGAAATAATGATATATTTCTAAGAAAATATTTTATAGTAATGAAGATTATATATATAAAAAAAACATTTGCATTGCAAGTTGAGAGCCTAATTTCAAATTAGTTTAGCAAACCACCGAACAAAGACAATTTCCTCAAATTATGGTATTTGGTAGGATTTTAAACTAGTAATCGGAGTTGAGTTTTTTATGGGAAAAAAAAATAAAATAAAACAAGCGTAAAAGATGAACATATGATACGTGTTTTAGTTTTATTTGGCGGTCACAAAGTCTTCCACGCTTAGGAAACACTTAGATGATTCCTCACGTTGTACGTGGATGGGATGAAAATTTTTAAAATATAAAAATAAACTAGTATTGTTTTTAGTAAAAAAAAAAATCTAAATCCTATAAAGATTGATTTGATGTTATCCGATTGATTTTGTGGGTTCAAAGATAACTTAGACATTCAATAAAAACATAGTTTGACTAAAAAAAATCAAGATGATATTTTAAAAATATATATTGAAATGACAACATATTAGACCAATCCAGGTTTAACATGTCAAATCTGCAACTCTGGTCAAGAGACCATGATAGTCTCATAAAAAGTAAATAGAAATAAATTATGAAACCTAATTAACATTCAATATAATGTTGAAAGATGAAATTAAAAAAAATAATTAAAAAATAATATAAAAATGACCTAAGTTAACCTAGGTTAACTCGTTTAACCCGTGATCCAAGTCATAAGACTGAAATAACCTTATAGAAAGAGAATAAACAAATTATGAAAATCAATTCTCAATGAACTCAATATTAAAGGACGAAATTGAAAAAAACATCAATTAAAAAAAACATAAAAAATAATTTTAGTTAGCTCGCCAAATTCATGATATAAGTCATGAGATCATGATGACCTCATAGAAAGTTAAAAACAGAAAACTGACCCAAGTCAACCTTAGTTAACATACCAAACCTACTACGAGGATCATGAGGTTAAAACAACCCAATATAAAATAAATCAAAATAAATTATGAAGCACAATTCTCAATCCACCCAATGTTAAAGTATGAAATTGAAAAAAAAAACAATTAAAAAAGGATTAAAAAATTACTTGGATCAATCTACCAAACTTGTGAATTGAGTTATGAGACTAGGATAACCTTATAAAAAGAATACTAAAACAAATCAAGATGCCTAATTCTCGATGAATAAAATGTTGAAGGGAAAAAATAATCGATAAAAAAGGAAAAAAAAAACATGAAGCAACTAAGTAAATATGTCAAATCCTTGACTCGAGTTATGAGACTCGAATAACCCCCATAAAAAGTAAATCAAAACAAATCGTGAAGGTCAATCCCTAACAATCAAATGATAAATGATGAAATTAAAATTGAAAAAAAAAAATTAACCCGTCAAACTTATAATTTAGGTCATGAGGTTAGGATAACCCTAAAATAAAATAGATTATGAAGTCTAATCTCCAATAAACTAAATATTGAATGAAAAAATTAAAATGAAAAAAAATATAAATTAAAAAAATATTATTAAAATAAATAGTATTTAATAAAGTGGTAAACAACAAAAACTTCTATTAGTGTTTTTGTTAAACTTAATAATAATTATCAACATTCTAACATGTCTTATCCTTATTTCTTTATAATTAAAAAATAATAATAAAGAAAATCAACTATCTTTTATATATATGGGACACACTAATATCATGTGGGACACATTATCAACCCCTCTCTTTCTTTTTATATATATAAAAGCAAATTATTTTTTTAAAATTCATTTTCTAGGAATAAATGAAGCATGGTTACAAATTGTGGTAAGTATGAATATTTTTCATAGGATCAAATTTCCTTTCCTAAAGAGGTTGTTTGCTTATTCTCATGAAAAGGCCCATAGGGATCCTTAGAAAATGAAAATTAAAACCTAATTTTATTTCTCGCGCTCTGATCAATTTTCCCATGAAGCAAACAGAAGTTAAAGTCTCTTTCTGTACCTTCTAAGAAACCAAAACAGCGATTAAAATTGAAAACTTCAAAATAAATCAAAATGAAAACTTTTTTTTTCTTAAAAAAGAAAGAAGTAAAAGACAACTCATAATGACATAGTCCAGCCAAAACCAAGTCCCCACTGGACCCCACCACCACCGCTTCCCGATATAACCCACCAAACTTCCCATTACCCCCTCTAAAAGAAATTCCAATAGCCAAAGGGCTCTTTAAACCAACGGCGGGCGAGGTCCTCCGACCTCCGCCGCTTCATCCAGTATCCGGGGCTGTCCCCATGTCCCTCCCCTACCCCCGCCCGCCGCCACCACCTCGAGAAGAACAAATAGAATATCAACCACCCATACGAAAACAGCATCAACAACAACTACTAGGGCCGTCTCCACTTTACAAACAACATTCATGGTCACCTGATATTTACAGGGACGAGGCGTGGCTAAGGAGGAAAGGAAACTATAAGAAAAAGAAATGCAAAAGCGTTACTGATGAAGATCTCGATGAGCTTAAAGGTTGTATTGAGTTAGGTTTTGGGTTTGACTCTCCAGAAATGGATCAACGTTTGTCTGATACTTTTCCTGCTTTGGAACTTTATTATGCTGTCAACAAGAACTACCATGACCATTCCGTCTCCAAGCCTTTCACTGATACGTCGTCTTCGTCCATGGCGTCTGATTGTGATTCACTCTCTCCCCTAGGTAGCCCTCACAACATTTTTGGTCCAGGTAATTTGCTATTTAGCGTTTCAATGATTATCATGGATTAATCAAATCTTTTACTATATTCCGACAAATGACTCGAGATAAGGATGACTTATAAGAACAATCATGACATGTTTTTTGTTGTATTTACATGCAAACTAAAGTTTTTTTTCCTTAATTCTGGATTTAAAGTTTCTATAAATATATTACTGAATTTATTTGACTGTTAATTATTAATTTGTTTCTTGTGCGCAGGTGACAATCCACAGACGGTGAAGACAAGGCTAAAGCAGTGGGCACAGGTGGTTGCTTGTTCGGTGAGGCAGAGTTCAAGTTCAAGCTGATATGTATCGGAATCCAACTAGAATTAACCAAACATCCCAACTTGTTTGATATGATAGTGATTCCCATGCATGTATCCACGCCAGCTTTCTTTGTTTGGTTAGAGATACTAAAAAAAGAAAGCAATCAGAAAAACCCCACCACTGTAAGAATTTATGAAAACCAGCCTGGGCCTGGATTGACTTTTTCTTCAGCTTGTGATTTATTGCTGTTTGTTTGGTTGTTCATTTAGGTTTGGTTGGCCGGCCAGACCAGTAAGTTCTTGTGTGGAAATCTTATGTGTAAATTAACGTCTAAAGAAGTTTGCGTGTTTTTTTTTTGCTTTAAAAACTAAGGAAACATAAGGCATAAAGGTTCTTCTTTCTCCCTCTCTTTTTTATGGGAATGGGCTGTTCTCGAATGAGAATCCGTTTAACTTGATGGATACAGCTTGTTCTCTTTGATGGGCTGCAATCATTTCTTTCGTGAAAGGCAAGGTATTTCTTCTTTTAGTGAAAGGTTTGTGTTCTGTGCTCTGTGCTCTGGACCGAATTAGGCTTTCGGAAAGGAGAAACAATGTTCATTCGTTTCAGGTACTGGGAACGTGCAGTGCAACTCGGCAATCGATTTGAAATTATAGTAAAACTTCCTTTAAATTAATATTATTTTTGTATTTTTTATTATTTTAATATATTTTTAAATAAAAATATTTTAAAAAAATAACTTCTATCGATATAATTGTGATGTCTATTGAATTTTTTTTTCTTTTTCTGATTAACATGGATGTCCGGACTAGTTTGCGTGCACCTCAACTAATCTCACAGGTCCTGAAGTTAATGATCATGTAAGTTTTTAGTGGCCTTGAGGTTTGTGAGACTCAAACTGATAATATTTTTTAAAAAATCTAAAATCTAATTAGTTAAGTTATAATTATCGGTGTTTAAATTTCTTGTTTTAAAATATATAGTTATATACTTGCTGAGCTGGATCCAACGAAAAGGATTTCAGGGCAAAATTCCTTTTGCAACTAGTATAATTCAGGACAGATTGACTTGTGAGCAGTGAAATCTTCTTTTGAATCTATGGTGGCTACCATTGAAATCCCTGCTCAAGCATGTGGGCTGCTAGTGTCCATCGAGTAGAGATTCCCTGATCAGCCAGGTTCACTTTTACTGCTAGCTTCTTCAAAAGAGAATATATCCATGCCCAATTGTCGTCCATGTGTGAATAAAATGTGTTTATGCTCTGTATTCGAAATGCTATATGAGAACCACTTTGATTACCCTAATTCAAATCAAGGTTAAACCACACCTTGAAACTACATTAATAATCTCCAATTCAAGGAAAAAGTAACACGTAATTTTAAACTTATTCAGAGATGCTTTATATTGGAGGTAATTGTGCTACTGTGGGGGAATAAAAGGAGCTATTTTTTGCCAATATCATTTAATATGAACTACATCTATCTTAAATAGTGTCACGTATGATAAGACAAAATGACAATTGAAATCTTGATGAAAATTATATTTTACGCATGTTTGGTATTATGGTAATGATTATTTTTTAAAATATATTTAATTTTACTTGAACATGTATTGAAATAATATATTTTTTGTTTTTTTAAAATTTATTTTTGACATTAACTCATTAAAACGATTTGAAATGATAAAAAAAGTAAATTAATTTTTTTAAAAAAATTTAAAATATTCCAAAAATATTCTGAAATCACATAAAGAAACACGCCAGTACAGCTGCTGATGTGAATGTGCAACTTGAATGATCATTTTGAATTGGATGCTTGGTGAATCATGAAAAGGCAAAGTGCTCGATCATAAAAGGTTTGTTTAGTGCTGCCAACTATCACAGGGCCATGCAAATAAAAACTTCCGACCAGATTTAGACCCTTGATGGACCCTATTCGGCTGCTAATCGATACACCAATGAGCTGTATTATGACCTTCAAAAGGAAATTATTAAGCCCATTAACCTGGGTCCATTGCCGGGTACCACAACCTCTTAAACAAGTTAGATAGTTACTAGTTTTTTTTACACGCACCGTAGATCATTTTTTTTAGAACCTTTAAAAAAAAAAATACTAGAAAGTCAGAAATTTGATATATAATAGATGAAGAATTTTAAAATTATCTAAAATAATAAAAAAAACACTCAATAAAAAAAATAACTTAAGCAAACCTAGAACTATTCCCTTCAAGTAAAATGCTTCTCGTCCATTTGATAATTCTATCATAATCGACTTCAATCAACCATGATCTGACTTGATGGTGAACAATTATACAATAACCTATAATTTACTATGATTTGTGCAACCATTTCATAATGGTTCGTCAAAATCTTTCAAAAGAAAAAAAATCTGGCCGCATCTATATTCAGTTCATCATCTATGATTAGACATTGACTGGCATGACCCTAATTCATTCCAATTATATCCATAATCATAGTCCTATAAGGATTACTATCGTCATCTACAACCCCATGCACATTACTAGTATTAGAAGTTAACCCAATCATCATTTCTACCATGATCTCGTGAGGAATATATGGTTCTTCATATGCATATCAACACATGTATTGCTCCATGAATCTTTTTTTTGTAAAAGATACATCGTTACAATATCTGAATCGAGATACTTTTTATTTTCACACCTCTTGCATGGACATTTTACACCGCTTTCACTAACATTTCTCGGATTAGATAATGCATAATTAATAAAACCCTGAACCACATTACAATAATCTAAACTTCGCAATCCTTGAGGTGAATCTCGATACATCCATGAATGATCATCCTTCACTTCTATCAAACCTATATAAAATAATGATGACAACATGTATTAATTAACTATGTTAACTAAATAAATTTGTAAGAGTATTGGTTTAACTCAAGATTATTCAACCTATTTTAATACTTTTCTTAACTCATTTTCAATTATTTACACATATGTAAATTTGTATACATTTATGGAAATTATAACTTGGAAATGAAATTGACAAAATATAAAACATACCCGTTAAACAAGCTATTATTTATTTCATCACAAAACATCTAAGTCGGATTACCGACATAAGTTTCAACAACTTACAAACAAATATAATTTTACAAAATCTAAAACAAACCATAACATGTACAAATCATAAATCCATACAACAAGTTTGTTTGAGAAAAAAAATTAATAAAACAAGTAAACACCCAAACAAAATACATATACTACAAAAATATGCAATAAAAATCAACATTTTAAAATTGTGTTCAATTTTTTTTATAAAAAGGGTAGATTTGCTTCTTTAAAGTGGAGAATCTTCAATAAAATTTCAATCAGAACACAAATGTTGACAAATGGAGTATTGTGGTGGCTGGAATGGTTGTGGGAGATTGAGTTATATTGAGATTGAGAGGGGGGGTGGCTGTTTTGTTGCAGAGAAAACTTTTACAAGGAAGAAGTAAAAATGAGGGAGGGGAAGAGAAGGGTCAAACGTCAGGTCATATATTAAATATTATCGATGGATTTACCGACGGAATTATTCATTGATGCCAAAGTAAAAAAATATCAACCTCAATATTTATTGACGCCAAAGTCAGGAATATCATACCTTTTCTTCACGTAATATTTATCAATGTCAAAGTTGAAAGTATTTGTAGTCGAATATTCACTAGTGCCAGAGTCAGGAATATTATAAGCAGACCATAAAAAACAAGACAAGACAATCACTTAGCAATTTAAGACAAAACCAGCAATGCAACTTACCTTAAGTAGGATGCTTAAGGGATGATAATATATTTTGTTTTGCGTAATTGGTCCCTTGTTATATAATCTTTGTTGCCCAATAAGTTTCCTAGTGATCATAATATTAGATGACGACTCTTTAAATTAGACCTTTTCCCTCCAAGAACAAGATGCCAGATATATGTTCTTTTCATCACATGAATTTTTAAAGGTTTCCGTGATGTCAGGTGCAACAATACTCGTGTATAAATATTTGGTTTTATTAAAATATATATGACTATGTATAATTTCTATTTAAAATATTCACATAAAAAAATAAAACAATCATCTGATTCTTTCCTTGAGTTTGATTTGTGGTAACTTGATTTATTTGTAAAATCAAGCCAAGATTTATGCTTTCTAAGGAAATTAATTTAGGTGTGTATTGCAAAGCAATATTTGGTGATTTGATGCTTTAAAGAGTACTTTTGATTTGTCTTTAAAGCATTGTTGAATAACTCTTATATAACATTTAGGTTTGATCCAATAGAGCTTTTTAAAAGGTGGGATTGAGAATTTGACTATCACAGAAGCTTTTGGAGAATTCAGTGAAACCAAACCTTTTTATATAAATTATTGTATTTTTTAAAACTTTTTTTTTTTCTGGTTTATTTGAATCTATTCTTGTATTTTGCTCTTTCTTTAGTTTTTTTACATTGTTATTCAATCATAAATTGATTGATTGATCTCTTAATAGACCATTGGCTAAGCGATAATAACCTCCACCATCATGCAATAGGTTACGAGTTTGACTATTACGTAATAGCTAGTTTGTCATGGACATTACCAACTAAACGGGTGTATTTGCAATGCTAATTTATGAAATAATCGGGGGGCCTTTTTTTCTTTTTTATTGACTTTCTATTTTCACTTCTTGCTGTTTGATTGATCTTAAATAAGAAAAGTTATTCTTTATGGTTTTACAATGAGGAGATAAGCATCATCACGGTTTGAAAATTATAAAAGCAAAAGTAAAATATAAAGAACAAAACAATGTTAATTGATTATAAGATGATCTTCGCAAAGATAATCTAAAATCTTTATCCTTTTTCAAAAAGCTCACTTTGATACGGTTTACCCCAATATCTCTCATTTTGGAATTACACACCTAATTAAAAAAAAATAGAAAAAGAAAGATAGAATATATATACCTAAGAATCCCAGTAAGTATATTTTCTTTAAACCTTGATTCAATTGTTGAAACGGTGTCACACTCTCCAAATCTTCTAGTCCTTCCCTTGTTTTATTTTGACACTTAGACAATATATAAGTTCGTTAAGTAATGATAATATCCTAAATATTATCTAATAGCTTTTTGTAGTATGATCAGACCTATAACCTATTGTAGTGTAGTTTGTTATCAAATAATGGATTATACTCACAATTAAGTAACTATTACTTGAATATCTAGGCAAAATGGCTCATGAGCATGGTCATAATCCAAAATCTTTGGATGATTTTGCATCTTTGAAGTTGTAATTGAGGTTAGAATTTTTTGACAAAACTTATATAGAGCTTAGGACAAAAGATAGAGTACTTTTCATCACAAGTATATATATGTGTGTGGACAACATGAATCATGTTTAGGATCTTTGCAATATATATTATATGAAGCAAATAGATTGAGAATGGATTTGTCATCTTTATAAAAGTTTTTTAATAACTTGTTAATTAATATTAATTATAGGCAAAATGAAATACTTTGAAAGAAATACAATATTAATCATGGGTGCTTACATGGGTTATTTAATTTGTATGATTCAATATATGTTTTGTATTGAAAGACCAATCATCCAACCATGAAGACGTGATAAAAAAATAAGAATGTCAAGAATTGCTAATGGAATTGCAAGCAAATAATAACTCATGTTGTATAATAGGCATGGATTATGATGTATTTAGCCAATTAGTTGCAATATTTCTTGGGAGAAGACTTCTTAGGGATAGTCAACACAATGTTGTTGAGGAATAAGTTGCAAAGTTTCTACAAATTTTAAGTGGTCAGGCACGTGCTTGATCATATAACTTTTTTTTTCCCACTAGTCTACTGAGATTGTTAGTCATCATTTTCATCAAGTACTTAGAGCTCTAATAACACTTGAAGATTAATTTTTAGTTCAACCAAATGGATCTACAATCCCATCACAAAAACTTAATAGTGGAGGGAGATGTATCGAGGTATAGAGGAAGAACAAGTTTTCCTATGATAAATGTATTGGTTGCTTGCACTTTTGACTTAAAACTCACTTATATCCTGTCTGAGTGGGAGGGCTCAGCTTCAAACTCTATAATTTTAGACTCGGTTTGAATATTGCCGGAAGGGGGGGGGGGGGGGCGAGATGAATATTGATAACATTGATGAGGTGGAAGCAAATAATAAAATTCATTTAGAGAATTTTAATCTCTATGATTGTGAAAGTGCTTTATCAACACCAAGAACACGAGGTCTATTATCATCTACTCTATAATTGTTTAGAACTTTATCTTCAAAAGGTACAAAATGAGAAACACCAATAACAAGTGATTATTCTTCAGAATTTAAAGAGATGACTAGTGCAATGAATAATATTGCACAAGCTATAATAAACACAAACAATCAAGTTTGGAAGCTGACCAAGATAATTGAAGCAATGAGAAAATTAGGATTGGAGGGATCAATTTTTTTAAAGAAGTTAAATGGCTTGTAGATCATCCTAATCTTATTAGTATATTTTTTTGAATATCCAGAAGAGCCACGCTTCGAATGGTTGACGAAAAAAATAGGTTGATAATATGTTATTGATGAGTACAAGTTAAGCATGAGATTTAGAACTAATATTTATGCAAATGACAAAAACTTATTTTGTATGAAGATATTATTTGAATCATTAGAACTAAAAATCATAGTATTTTTATTGAGTTATTAACATTGTCAAAATTATGTTAATAACTCAATTTTTTTTTTTTTTTTTTTTGTGATGAATGGATGATTCCAAGTTTAAAGTTGTTGCTTGAAATTTCTACTTGAATTGTATAGTCCTCGTTTAGTCTATCATTTATATTCTTGAAATTTTCACTTGTATTGTACTAGAAAGCTGAATCATAAGATAATGCCATCATGGGTTGCTTGGTTGTTACTTTCATTTATCCTTTCACAATTCACACGCCTAGTAGCATATATTTTAATAAATATTTAATAAAAAATTAATATGAGATAAATATATTTATATTTTCTTTAAAATGACTATATTTTATGTTATTTTAAATAAATATAAGGGTCTTTGTAATAAAAAATGATTTATGTAACAAAAATGAATTCTAAATTAAGAGTAAAATAATCAATATTACTAATTTAAATAATTTCTATGGATATTTAACATAATAGAATTAAATTTAATTATGTAATTTCATATTTCATTTTAAATATACAAATTTTAAATTGAATTCAAATTTACTCGTCAATTCAACATATTAATAAAAAAGAAAAGAAAAAAAGCTGTTAAGTAATAATAATAGTAAAGTGGATAAACGGGCTCCAAGCCCAATTTGGTTTCCGTGTTGACAAACTCTTACCACTGAAACAGAAGGCGTTAAGGGAAAGAAAAACATCATTAAAGACAAAACAGACAGGCACGGGTTCTTCACATTGCCTAAGATTTCAATCCCAGGATTTTTTTCTTAATCTCATACACTGAAAACTTATGGTTAGTTTCTCCATTCTTTCCGTCTTTGATTTTTCTTAAATTATTTGCTGGCTCGATTTCTTTTGTTTGCTCTGCATAATTTGCGTGATTCGATCGCTGTCACTGTTTGCTTGATTTAGAATAAACCCCATGTGTAATTTTTTTTGTTCTTTGATTCTAGTTGAATTTATCTGTGTTAAGTCTTATTTAGAATCATTATTTTTATTTATTTTTAATTAGCTTCGTAAAAGATGTGAAATTACGAATACAAGCTTGAACTTTTTATTTGCTTATAGTAATTTTTAGATAAGTGCATTGAGTTTCATGTGAATTTTCTGTACTGGGTTTGGAAGAACTTTCCACAAAGGTGATAAATTTTTCAATGATTCAAGTCTAATGGTGAAACAAGTTTCACTGCCACAAGTTTGGGCGGAGGCATGGATGATTGTGTGAGATCTAATATGAGTATTCTATAATAATTCAAATTACAATGGTCTTTTGTTTAGTATCATGTGTTTGTTTGTTTTTACCTGCGGTTCTTACTTTTTTAAGATTTGTAATTCTTGGTTTATTCAGACTAATAGTTTCAAATATTTTCTGAAATGTGAATGATGGTTAATTTATTTGCTGAACTAAGTTTTGATGATGCGTATTCTTGAACTTTGTGCTTCTTCAGGCAAGTTTTTATAAAGGGCAAAATAGGAAGGATAAACCCAGAGGACGACATCATGGGTTGACTCAACAGAAGAGGCAGGAAATTAAAGAAGCTTTTGATCTGTTTGATACTGATGGCTCAGGTACTGAAATTATCAGTTGCCATTTGTGCTTTCGATATGTGTGGTATTTTCCTTTTCATTTATTTGTTTTGTTTATTGCTGTATTTTCCAGGCACTATTGATGCCAAAGAGCTGAATGTTGCCATGAGGTATGAATACTGGATCATATTTGATTGGTTTTTGCAAGCTGTGTCTTGAAATAATTATGACTAAAATATGTGATAACAGGGCACTTGGCTTTGAGATGAACGAAGAGGTACCCTCTGTGCCTAACTTTGTGCAGATGTTGAGCTTTCCATTTATCTATTATGTTTTGGAATACCATTTCTCACAAGATGGATATATGTGTGGATGCTATATCATCCTACAAAATTTGTGCATGCTTTGGAATTATGTTCTTAACTTGTAAATGGCACAATGGAGCTTATCATTTTACTTTGGACTGGTTTCATAATTCATGCATATATCAGCAGGTCCATTCTTGCAAAGCATTTTTGAAGTAGGTGCATCTCTTAAAATAGTTAAGTTTTTTGGAAAAGGATATTGCAGTGGTCTGTCAAACAGTTTCCATCATTGTCTCCATTCCCCCACAGAAGTTTTTTTCATCGGTCTGTCATACAGCTTCAAGAATAGCCTAAGATGGTCCTCTTGTTCTAAGGAGATCAAAAGCCCTTCTGCATACTCTTTAATGGTTCGAAAGTCAATGTCCCCACAGAAGTTGTTTTCTCTCAAGAGAAGTGGAAATTGTCTAAAGATAAGTGTTTGAAATGGTATTCACTGAAAAAACGCAAGGAATAAGCAGGAAACTTCCTTTATTTTGGAGGTTCTTATCTTTTTCTTGTCTTCAAGGAACCTTTTCCTCTTATCAGTGATCATTATTAATCTACATCTCAGTCTTTGGTTACTTTCACTTTTTTGTCTCATAATTGAAAAAGGATAAGCATTTGTAGCACATAGAATCCTATTGGCATATTTATATGAAGAATTGGCTGTTTGAACAAGGAGATGATATGGGTTTGAAGACTATTGGAAAAAAAAAAAAAACAATGAGGGCCATGTGGTAAGCTTTAACCAAGCAGATATCTTCTGCAATACATTGCTTGATCAGTTTCTTACCTGACATACATCGTCCTGAACTTAAGCTTCATCCTTCTTGTGAAACCTGACTGCATGGTTAACATATTTCTTGATTATGCCATTCCAGCAAATCAACCAAATGATTGCAGATGTTGACAAAGATGGCAGTGGTGCAATTGATTTTGATGAATTTGTGCATATGATGACAGCCAAGATTGGAGAAAGGGACACAAAGGAAGAGCTTTCAAAAGCATTCCGCATTATTGACCATGATAAAAATGTGAGCTTTCGTTGATTCATTGTTGATTTTGCTCGTACTTGCTGAAGACTTATCATCTAATTCATTTTGCTTCAGGGAAAAATTTCTGTAGGTGACATCAAGCAAATAGCCAAGGAGCTTGGCGAAAGCTTCACTGAAAGAGAGATTCAAGAGATGGTTGAAGAAGCTGATCAAGATCGTAAGTTAGCATGTTATTATTTCATCTTGGCTTTGGAAGTTAAATCTTGAACCTGCTTGTCAAATAGAGTGGAAGCCTACTTGTATTACCAAGGGCATGCCTAGTTTTCAAATTGTGCATTAATCTTCACAAAATTAACAGTTAGAAGGCAAAATGTTGTGTAACAAGCTAATGGGAATTCCCGTGTCATGTGATGAGTGGTTTATTTACAACCAGGCTGCTAGCTTTTTGTGAACTTGACCCCTTTGGGACGTCAATGCTAATTTGTTGCATCAAAAAGCAGTGTCGAGTAGGATATCAAGCTGGCAAACAATTCTTTACCAATGATAATTTTATAAAACGTGATGCACTAGCTTTATTCACTCACCGATACTTTGCTTCCTGTGTATATAATGGCTTGTGTAATGCACGCAGGTGATGGAGAAGTGGGTGTCGACGATTTCATGAGGATAATGAGGAGGACGACATATGGGTACTAGAAATTGAGTGGTGTTCTGATCTGCAGCGAGATCCCAAGTGGGTGGTTGGTTGGTTTGGCGTGATGCTATAGCCGTGGTATATTTGTATGCAGAATTAAAAAAAAAAAAACCCTTCAGGGAAGACACGTGCTTTAGTTAATTTATGCGTGTGCCTAGGTTTGTATTATGACCTAGATATTGTAGTTTATTTTTATTACGTGGAGTAAATCAAGTATTTTATTTGCTTTGACTGTCATCTACAGCAATATCATTGGAATGTTCTTTTTATCTCCGAAAATGTAGTGCGATTTCCAGTCTTTTGAGATGATGATATGACTTTGTTTTTATCAAATTTGTGAGTTTAACACGAGCATGTTAGGGACTGTGCCATTAGAGGGGGGAGAATTAAGAAAAGAAGAAGAATGTTATGATGCTTGGAGTATTTTTATCAAGTCAGTTCACATTTCTATCTACTCGGTCGATCAGCACCTATGGCGTTAACTTTCCGGTTTCTAGTAGATTAGCTTTCACAAACAAAAGACGATTCGATATTCGAGTGATTCTTGCGATCTTTTCTATGGATGCAAGCAATTCCATCTCTATCAAAACGTTTGTTTTAACGTAATTGCCTTTAATTTTTACTGACTTAATGACCAAACTGGGAACAACAAGAAAATGAACTTGTTTCTTGGGTTAAAAGTCATGCATGTAATGTATTTCCAACTATTATCATCTACCAAACTATTGTCATTTTGTCTCCTTTTCATTTTCAAAGAAAACACTAATAAAAAAAAAAAAACCCCTTCCTATTTGATCATAGTTATAAAATCTAGTCTGACTCATGTCTCGGTCCAAGAGCTGGTTTGACCCGAGTCAATTCAAAACATTATCGTTTAAAAACAATGTTGTTTTAAAATTCTTTTAATAAAGTCAAATTAGATCTCACTCGGGTTTTGACCGGGTCGATTGATTCACACGTTAGCCCGCTTAGTGAACTGAATTTGACTGGGTCAACTCACAACTCATTTCGACATAAATCCAGCTTCAAAATGCATCCTTGATCTTGAGATGAAGGTGCGGCCTAGTCATGGGTATTAAACAACTCTAACTAGTTCATTGACCCGAGTCAATTAAAAAAACCATAGTTCAAAAACAATGTTGTTTCAAAATTCTTTTAATAAAGTCAAATTAGATCTCACTTTGATTTTGACCTGGTCGAATGATTCACACGTTAGCTTGCTTAGTGAACTGAATTTGATTGGGTAAACTCACAACTCATTTTGACATAAATCCAGCTTAAAAATGTACTCTTGATTTTGAGATCAAGGTGAAACCCAATCATGAGTATTAAACAACTATAATTTTAATTTTACTTTGCATAACGGTTCTTGGACCAACATGTTTTTTTTTTTAACTAGTTCATTGACTCATGCTCTACCATGAGTGATATAATTTTTTAGAAATTTAAAAAGAAATGTGAAGAGCGCGGGGATTCTTTGGCAATGTCCTTAAACCCGGGCAAGCATATCAATCTCGAAAACTCTTGATCCATCTCTTTTCTTAACTTGAGTTTCCAATTAAATCACATCGAACTTGACCTAATGTGATTTGGTTGATTTTTCGGGTTTAAAATAACCTAAATGATTGGTAAAAACATGATTTAACTCTTAAAAAAACTTCAAGATGACAACTTGTTTTAAAAATATTGAGACAACGACATATTAGATCGACTTCGATCATCCCGCAACCTCGATCATGGACTCTATTGGGTTTAATAGCTTTTTTTTTATATTTTTGTTTAATTTTATGATAAAAATAGATGCTCTTAATCTCGAACATCAACCTTAAAATAAATGTTTGTTTGAGACCGTGAAAACAATATAAAAAGTAAACAAAAAACAAATCAGGAAGTCAATCCAATATTAAAGGATAAAATTAAAAAAAAATCAATTTAAAAAAAACAAAAGAAACTAGGTTCTGTGGGTAAACTTATGAATTGAGTAACCAATGTCAATAAGCCAAAACTACGAACCGAGTCATGGACTCTACTGAGATTAATCACTTTTTTTATTAATCATCTTTTTATTTAATTATATGATAAAAAATAAACAATTTCAAAATAGAGAACCAACACAATACCGAGACTTTTTTTAAAGTTGTAATAACCTCATAGAAAGTGAACAAAACAAATTATGAAAATCAATCTCAATCAACTCATTTAAGGATAAAATAAAAAAATATTAATTTAAAAAAAGAAGAAGTTAAACAAGCCAAACTTGCGAACCGAATTAACTCATCAAACCTGCAAACATGTCTATGAACTTTATAAAGTTCAATAATATTTTTTTTTGAAAATATTTTTTTTAAGTACATGATAAAAAATAGATAAATTGAGTTCTATTAAAACAAAATGGCACCCCGCCAAACCCGCGAACCAGGGCAACCCGGGTTACTTCACTAAACCCGCAAACTAAGTTATGGACTCCACAAAGTTTAATAACTTGGTTTTTTCTCGAAATCATTTTTTATTTAACTAAGTATTAAAAAAATAAATGATTATAAAATTGATAATCAATCTAATATTACAATATTTGTTTGACACCGTGGTAATTCTATCAAAAGATGAGATTAAAAGAAAAAAAATATCAAATTAATTTCTAACTAATCCAATATTAAATAATAAAATTAAAAAAATCAATAAAATAAAATAAAATAAAATAAGAAACAAAACACTGTAATCACAATGTTTATAGGTGTAGGTAACAAAGATTTTCCCACTTCCTTTATTTTTTATTGTAATTTATAAGCATGATAAATATTTTTTTGACTTTTCATTTTAAAACTAGTGATCCTCGTAAACAATCATAGCCTCTCAATAAACCTTTCTTTGGTAAAGAAAACTGTTAAAGCTTTCCCATCTACAGACTTTCATAGTTGTGGATAACAAAAGTGCTTTTGTTACATATTAGGTGAATATTTTTAATATGGGAGGTGTTATAACCTAATTTTTAACCCCTCGTTTTTCTAAATATTTTCAAAACACAAAAAACAATGTTCTTGATATATTTACATCATTTTCAACGTCTTCTCAAAATAATTCAAAAACTAGTTTTCAACGCGTTTAACTATTAACACGCATATTTCAAAATCACTAATTAATTATTTTTATTGAGTCAACGTTGATGTTGCCTTTTAAAAAAAAATTAAAATACAAAAAAATAAGAAAAATAAAAAAGTATTTGGACAAAGGGACCAAAATGAAAAGGAAGAAAACAAAGGACTAAAATGAATTTAGGTTTCTTGTTAGACCAAACAATTAGGAAAAAAAAAAACAAAAATTTTCACCTATAAGTAGATGGTTATCTTACATAATGGAAAAAGGGGGAGGCTAGAGAAAAAAAAATAAGAAAAAAAAATAAAAAACCAAAAAATTCTCACACTCTCTCCCACTCAAAAAAACCCTAACCCCCCCCTCCAAAAAAAAAAAAACCTAGCCATTAGGAACCAAAAAATTGCACCTACCTCCCTTTCCCTCTCAGCAGTCACTACCACCCCTGCACTAGCTCTTCCACAACTCCAACAACCTCTATTACATGCTATTATCTCCTCATCATGGCAACAACACCACAACATCATTGACTTCTCTTCAATCTGTATCTTTTTAGCCCAACATTTCTTCTCCAAACCGACAACAACTTCTACCTTAGCTCCTTAATATTATGACCAAACTAACAACTGTTGATTCTATCGAGAACAACAATAAGAGTTTTTTTTAGTTGCACCAACCATGGGTGATAGTCACAATAAATGCTTCCACCGTGTTCAACACTTCTCCTCTTACGGTAGTTGTTTAGCCAAGCACCGAAAACACTACCAGCTTCCATCACTTCCCTATTACCCACAAAAGCCTCTACATTATACACCAACAATTAACAATCCTTTTTGTTCCAAGTTACAAACCATGACAACAAATAAGACTACCATATTTGCTTCAAACAACAGGGCCACCGTCAGCCACCACTAATGACTTCTTTTTTATTAGCCTTCTAGCACCAACAACAAGAAATGCCTCCTCTATTCAGTCACGACGACATGTCTTATAGCAGTAGCTTCAGCTCCAACAAGATCCAATTCTAGCAGCACTAGCACAATAGTGTGATATCACTTCCATCACGACTTGGAGCCTTCCATGCTGTGAGCATGAGTCTTCCTCTCAGACCAGCATCGTGAGCAACAACGGACTCTACCAGCATCTTTACTATCTTCGTGGTAGGCCAACAATGGCAGTAGACACCTCCCCGGGCTAGGTAAGCTTTCTTCTCCCATCTTCATTTTAATTACTCCCTCTTGTACAAGCATGCAAAACATGAATTATAATTCATGTTCTTTAAGTTGTTGCACAACTTAGTCACTAGGATGTGCTAGTGACCACGTTATGTGGGATGGATCGAGCCTAGCCCATATGGCTAGCTAGGCTGAGTCCACCTATTTTTTTTTAAAGAAGAAGCAGCTGTCAAGTCCTCTTTCAGCCGGCCCAACCATACTAGGCTGAGTTTGGGCCTCAAACCTAATAAGCTCAGCCTTTAGGCTAAGAGAGTGTTTGCAAAACACACTCTAGTGCCTTTTCTTTAGTTTTTGTTTGTCTTTATTTTAATGTTTAGCTAAATCCCCTTAATTGTTTTTTTAGTTTTACCTAATATTAGACCGTACACTTATACTGTAAGATACGAGCTCTATATTAAAAATACTTGATTTTCCTAAAACAATCTAAAAAAAAATTCAAAAACTAAACAAATCCTGTATTTCAAAAACACAATAATATGTTTCTTTTTAAGGATTTCACTTAATATTAGGGTTGCGGACTTATAGAAACTGATATTGTAAAATACAAACTCAATATTAAAAATACCAGATTTTTCTTCAAAAATTCAAAAACTTTCTAAAAAAATTCCTCATATCAACAATACAAAAAAATATTTTTTATTTGGTGTGCATACAACCAAATTATAAGATTTTCATGCATGTTTTATATGAAAAAATAAAAGCAGCATTTCATAATACTTTGAATAATTCAAAAAATATTTAGATAATGGGTATCACAACAAGTTTGCAATTATCCATTAGGATTTGACAAAAAATTCAAATAAAAACCTTTTTTTTTTTTAATTTCTTAGCCTTCAAGATAGTTAGGTTTTAACATGATAAGATAAGAATCTTCTCACCGATGATGACTTTTCTTAAACCTTAGCAAACTTTTCTGGGCTTTAGAATGACTAAGTTTTAACAAGATAAGATAAGAATCTTTTTATTGAGAATAACTTTTCTTAAACCTTAGACAAATGTTTTTGGGCTTTAGAATGGCTAGGATTTAACTTGATGAGATAAGGATCTCCTTACTAAGAAGGATTATTCTCAAATCTTAGATAGACTAACGAATAGAAACATGATTTAGAACAAACAACAAAGCAGTTTATCATAGGTAGGATACACAGGGGGTGATACGTCTTTTTCTTGCCCAACTAGTTCTCTTACCCAGACTCTTGCAGACCATTAGAAATGGATTTTATTGGTTATGCAGGTGCCATCTGCATTAATGAGTCACGCAAGTCCTACATGTGTGTATCAATAGGTAGGCAGTGAACACCTTTCCGAGTTTTATTATTACAAATTAAAGTTATTACATTATCAAATATAAATGTGAGATGTATGTATTAATAGTTAAAACTTGAGAAAAATAATTGGATTGGTTGACACTAGAATAAAAATGCTAGAGTGTTGGATATCTATATGAGATATAAGATAAACAATGATTTGTAAATGCGAATGTTAGAAGGATGTGATTTTCAAATAGAAAGCCAAAACAATGAGCAATAAGTTTGAATTTCCAGATGAGATGACATTTAAAGGATTTACTGAGTATGATAGAATCCGAGAAGAGTGTTGATTGAAAGGTTAATAGGTTAGTTAGTAGAAATTATAGGTGTCCATTTGGAACAACCGAATTATAGGTTATTCAGGATGGACAAATAACCAGAAACATATTTTGAGTGTCTAGTTGGGACAACCAGAATAAGGGTTATTCAGGATGGAAGAATAACTAGAAATATATTTTAGGTGTCTAGTTAGGACAACCACATTAATGGTTATTTAGGAAGAAAGAATAATTGGAAATTAATTATGGATGTTCAATTTAGACACTGGATTAGGGGTATTCCAAGAAAGATGGACAACAAAATTTTTAATAGAAAGATCATATTGTCTGTGATAGAATAAAAGATATAGAATTAATCTTGAATAAAGAACAAGTAAGAGTATCAAATGGATAGGATTTTTAAAAGAAAAACTTTTTGAAATATTTATTCTTAAGGTTGATTGTTATTTTTTTTGCTTAAAGTACTTTACAATCTTGACAAGGGTAGTCTTTCATAACTATGTTTTTTTTTCCCATTTAAGTAGGTGTTGTACATGCACTAGACCATAGTCTTATGTATGTAGAAAAATAAATTTTTCTTTTGTTGTATTGGATGACTCACACTTTTATATGTAAAATACATGTTAACGACTTTAATCAATATACAGAAGTAGTATTGTATGAAAGACATATGTATGTTTCGCATGGTATGTATAACTTTTTTGTTTTATATAAACTCTTATTGTTTGTGAATTTTAAGTCATATTAACTATCAAGAAAGAATAATCTATTGATAAAACTCCTGGATGATTGGACTTTTGATGATGATTGAGTTGTGAACTTAATAGACATTGTCGATAACTTGAGAAGGCAAAGATGCAGGGGATACTCTACTAAAAATTAAAAAAAAAATTATTCACAGAAATCTGGATTAGTGAACCATTACTCAGTAAATTACCATGGATAATTAACTCGAAAAATTTAGATTTCTCCCCGAGAAGTAGGGGTGTTACAATTGGTATCAGAGCTAGGCTTGATTTAGTGGATTTAAATTGATACTGAAAGATATTTGATTGTTATATGATGGTCCAGATGTGATATAGAGCTAGAACCGATAAATCCCCAACATGAGGGAGGTATCAGGATCCACAACTAGAGCTATGTTAGGGGAGGACCCTCTAGCATATACAACATCTAATATGCTAGTAGCACATAGTCCTAATGAAGGGTCCAACTAGACCCCATGATGACTCTGCATCAAGACAGACAGGGGTTGTTCAGTCAGAGAAGTTAAATTAATAGGGACAAATAACCGAGCCTCTACTTGTAGCTCCAATATTAGCCTCTAGGTCCTATATTGATCCAGTATACTTAGAGCAAATAGTAAATGCAGTGATGTCCAACATATCTAGTGTAGTGGCACTAGTCATGCCAGTAGTAGCCTTAGCCCCAACAGATAGTCTAGTTAGTCTTATTCAATGCGCAAAGAGTATGGGATAAGTGGGGTGTGATAGTATTATAGTGAACAAGATGACAAGGTTACAGGAAAATAAATTAAAAAAAGTGGAATAAATATTTATAGAGATTGAGGTACCAGTGGAAGTACGAGTGAAATTTGTTGTATAATTAGTCTGGTAGTGCACATACCTGATGAGAGGCTATGCGTATAAAGAGAGCCATAAATGTACTGTTTTGGACTAATTTCAAAATAGAGTTCAAAAATAAATTCTATATAAGACACCATCAAAAGAAGAATGAACAAGAGATTTTAGCACTAAGACAGGAGGGGATGACATTGATAGAGTATAAGAGGTAATTTCATGACCTTTCCATATTTGCTTCACATCATACTCCAACTGAGAAGCATATAATTGACCAATTGTGAGATGAGTTTAGATATGATTTGAAGCAGGGATTGATTGCTCATTAGTTTGAGACTGTGAGGGAACTCACTGAAGCAGTCTAAGCTTTGGAGGCATGCACTATAGAAAATCAAGGTCAATTAGAGTTTGAGAAGAGGAAGACTATTCATTTGTCATCTAGTAGACCACCCATTATAAAAAAAAAAAAAGAAGTAAGAGTAGACATATGTTTAATAAGAAAGGGGGTAGCTCTAGCCAGAATGAAGCACCTGTTATGTCCTTTCAAGGTACTAGTGGAGGACATACATCTCTAAAGACCAGTATAACTTTAGGTTTCATAACATAGAGAAATATTACTTACCCCCACTGTATAAGGTGTGAGTAGAGCCACTTGGGGGGTTGCTCGGCTTCTCCAGGCTGATGTTGCATCTATCAATAGAAGGGGCACTGTTGGAAAGAGTTTCCATATCTAAATGCACCATGATATCACCACAGACAGACAGGGCATCGCAAGAAGGAATGCCTCTTGAGGACTATTGATTAGAGTAAGAGTTAGAGGCAACCGACAGAGAGCCTACAATAGTCATCTACCGTGAATAGGCTAGGTCAACCAACCTAGTCAAAGACAAGTGTTAATAGAGGCTAACTGAGAGGACAATGAGAAAGGCCTTAAGGTCGAGTCTACCACATAACTTAGGAGGAGATTCAGACTGTTCTGGAAGTAGTAGCAGGTATGCTACAATTAAACACTCACATGGTATATACTTTATTTGATCCTAGGATAACCATCTCATTTGTGTCGGATAGAATTGAAAAGAAATTAAATGTATAACTGATAAGTTAGAAAAAATGATTGGTGATTAGTACTTTTTTAGGGGAAACAATTGACATAGATTTTGTTTTCTGGGGGATACTAGTTAATATTGGGGGGGTATAAAACTATGGTAGACTTGATGCCTTTGGAATTATAAGATTTTGATGTAATCCTAGGGATGAACTGGTTAAGCACTCAATGATCTTAAATAGACTATTTTTCTAAAACAGTAACACTACAAAGGGTAGATGGAAGACATGTAGTATTTAAAGGAGAAAAGAATGTTATACCGAATTGTCTAATTTTATTTATGATTGCCTAACAATTATTAAGGAAGGTATATCCATCCTATTTAGCTTATGTATCAAAGTTAGAGAATGAGGAAGTAGAATTGAAAGATATTCCTAGTTAGAGAGTTTTCAAATGTATTTCCAGAAGAATTACTCAAATTACCACCTAAAATAGAAGTAAAGGTACCAATAGATGTGATACCTGGAACTGCTTCTATAACATAATTTCCTTATAGAATGACACCGATTGAGTTAATAAAATTAAGATACAATTGCAATAGTTACTATATAAAAGATATATACAACCCAATAACTCCTCGTATGGAGCTCTAATATTGTTTGTAAAGAAAAAAGATGGGACCTTCCAATTATGTAGCAACTACAAACAATTGAATAGAGTAACGGTGAAGAACAAATATTTGTTACCATAGATAGATGATTTGTTTGACCAATTGAAAGGAGCTAAGGTGTTCTCGAAGATAGATTTGAGATTGTGGTACTACCAATTGAAGATAAAGAAATATGATGTGCTAAAAACTACCTTTAGAACTTGGTATGGACATTACGAGTTCTTAGTAATGTTGTTTGGTTTAACCAATATTCCAACAATATTTATGGATTTGATGAACCAAATCTTCCTATTTGGTGGACAAACATGTAGTGATATTCATAGATGATATCTTGATTTATTCTAGCTCATTTCTAAAGCATGAACAACATTTAAGAGTTGTGTTCTAAACCTTAATAGATCACTGGTTGTATGCAAAACTGAACAAGTGTGAGTTTTGGTTGAATGATGTGGTCTTTTTAGAACATGTAATTTTGGAAGATGGTATCTTTGTGGATCCAAGAAAGGTAAAAGGTGTATTCAACTAGAAGAAGTTGATGAATGTAACAGAGATTCAAAGTTTTCTTGGTCTAACTGGATATTATAGAAGATTTATTAAGGGATTCTCCACTATCGCAACTCCTCTGACACAATTAACTAGAAAGGATGTGAATATGAAGAATTAATTACCTAGTTCACGACCTTGAAAGAGCTTTATTGGTGGCCGAATATGAACAAAGAGATAGCTGATTATGTAACTAGGTGTGGTGTTTGGCAACAAGTGAAAGTAGACCACCAGAAGCCAACGGGACCTTTAGAACCCCGTTTGATCCCTGAGTGGAAATGAGACAACATCATCATGGATTTTGTATTGAAATTGCCTAGAGGAAAGAAGAAGAATGATGCGATATGAGTTATTATGGACAAATTAATCAAGTATGCTATGTTTTTTCCTATAAAGGTGATATACCCGGTGGAAAAATTGGTTAAGTTATATGTGAACGAGATGATAAGATTATATGGAATTCTAATGTTAATTATTTTTTATCGGGATTATGGCTGCCCTTTATTTTAGAGTGTTTGGATGAAATTTTTATGTAATCCTATGATTTCAAATAAGATATTATAGGGATAAGATGTTGAAAAACAATTATTTCCTATTTCTTTCTCACCATTTGTTTATCTCTCATGTTTTTATTTTTTATTTTTTTTATTTTTTTATTTTTTTAATTTTTATATTCCCTTCATTTCTCTTCGTCTTTTTTTTTTCTATTTGTTTTTTAAATTGCATGTTAAAAAAAAAATAATATACAGAAATTCTAAAAATCTTTAAAAAAAATCTAGGAAGAGCAAATCTTTTGGAAAATCGGAGAATTTTCCATAAAAATGCATTTTAAACTTTTAGATTTTAGAAAGTTTTAAAAAATTAAGGGTAAAAAATAATTATGATAAAGGTAAAAAAAAAAAAACCATTTAGATACTAGGTGCACTTACATATAGAGCTTTTTTTATTTTATTTTTATTATTATTATTATAGGAAAGATTAACATTTGAAATGCTTGTTAGACCTGCAAAACTCTTGTAAGTAATCTGAATAACAAGAAAGCAAAATTAATCCGATGACAGAAAAAAATTGAACATCCCAACCTAGACCGTATATGAGATCTCTTTTATTTAGTTTTTAAACTCATAATCATTATTTATAATATCCATATTAATTAACTTTAACGAATTGAGACAATTGCATAATGCAAATTTTACGGTACCCCGGTTTTCTTGAACACCCCTAGCAATTACTTAAAATAAATTGGTTTGTCCCTGCCATCAAAGCCAGAAGCCAGGACTCTCCCAGAAATGGGATTTGAAAAGTCTGTCCTTAGGTGTTGGAGGGTGTCTCTTGGGTGAAGCTAGCGGCATAGGAGCCGACTCGGCATCAGCGGCTTCGTGCCGCACTGGAGAGGCACTTTTCACTCAACTGTTGCATGCATCTACTTTCAAAACATTTCTTGCTTTCCTGGCGGGAAACGCAGAGCCCCAGCCTCGAAGATCCAAGCATAGGCAAGCAATGCAGGGCTATAAAATAAAATCTGCAAGAAATTTCCTCGCTTCCAACTCTCTCTCCATGAATCTGTGACCACCTCTGTCTCACTGTACCCCTCAGTGATGGTCTCTCTTAAAAACAAACAAGAATCTGCTTCAATAATGTACAGTTCACTCAATTCAAGATCCAGCTGTAACTTCTCCAATATCTGCAAAAACACCAACCACTTGAAGTCTTTGAAAGCTCTACTCATAGTTAACGGTCTAATACAACACAAGCTTTTGCTGAGACAATTTTTGGAGTCTTGTTTTAATTTGGGTTCTGTTGATTTAGCTCTCTCGACTTTCAATACAATTAAGAAGCCAAGCTTGTTGTTGCAAAACTTGATGATTAGGAGTCTAAGTAATAATGGGTTACACGAAAACGTCTTGTCTGTGTATAAAACTTGTCAGGTTTCGAATTGCCTATCTGATGATTTTACGTTTCCTTTTGTTATCAAGGCATGCTCAGTTCTTGGTGCTTCTGAGATTGGAAAAGAGATTCATTGTGCTGTGTTGAGAAATGGGTATGAGAGAAATGTTGTTATAGAGACTGCTTTGGTTGACTTTTATGGAAAGATTGGTCATTTAGGGACTGCACGCTCTCTGATTGATAGAAGTCCACAACCAGACTTGGTTTCTCTGAATGCTTTGATTTCTTGTTATTCTTTTCATGGGATTGATCAACCAGTGTTTGAGGTTTTTAAGCTTATCTTCGCGGTGGGTTTGAAGCCTAATTTGAGTACTTTGGCTAGTGTAATTCCTGTGTGTACCAGATTGGGATGTTTGGATACAGGTAAGTCTCTCCATGGATTTGCTGTGAAGTCTGGATTTCTTGCGAATGAGTTCTTGGTGCCTGCTTTAATTTCAATGTATGCTCGTGATGTGTGTGTATCTAGTGCTATAAATATGTTTGAAGATGTAAAAAGGAAGAATGTTGCTGTTTGGAATGCTATGATTTCTGCTTGTACACAAAAGGATATGGCTTTTGAAGCATATGAGATGTTTCGACAAATGCTTCATGCTGATGTGCTGCCTAACTCAATTACTTTTGTGTCGGTCATTCCCTCATGTGAGGTTGCTGGTGGTATACTGTATGGTGAATCATTTCATGCTTGGGTGATAAAACACGGTTTAGAAAATCAAGTTTCTGTTTTGACAGCCCTTGTGTCCATGTATGCTAAGCTTGGAGAGATGCATAAAGCTGAAAATCTTTTTGGTCGGATTTCCAATAGGAACCTCTTGTTATGGAATGTGATGGTGTCTGGGTATGTGCGCAATTGTCTATGGGATACAAGTCTCGCTGCATTTTGTGAAATGCAGCTTGGTGGATTTAGTCCAGATGCAGTCTCTATTGTTAGTGTTCTTTCTGCTTGTTCCAATCTGGAGGCTGTTTTGTTTGGTAAGTGTGCCCATGCATTTAGCATTAGAAAGGGGATTGATTCAAGCCCCAATGTTTCAAATGCTCTCTTGGCATTTTATTCTGATTGTAGACAACTCACCTCTTCTTTTAAGCTCTTTCACAAAATGCACACTAGGAATACTGTGTCGTGGAATACTTTGATATCTGGGTGTGTGCATAGTGGAGAAATGGAAAAGGCAGTTGACCTTGGTCACAGTATGCAGAAAGAGGGTGTGGCATTGGATTTGGTCACCCTAATAAGCGTTCTCCCTGTTTACTGTGACAGGGACTATTTAGGTCATGGGATGACCCTTCATGGTCATGCGATAAAAAAAGGGTTTGCTTCTGATGTATCTTTGGTCAATGCACTTATCAGCACATATTGTAAGTGTGGCGATCTTGATTCTGGGAGATTTCTTTTTGAAGTTATGTCAGAAAGGTGCGTAGTGTCTTGGAATGCCCTGATTACTGGCTTGCGGCATCTCAACCTACAGAACGAGGCTTTGGTCCTTTTCAGTCAAATGACGGAGTATCAGAGGCCAAATTCTGTAACTCTGCTAAATGTATTGCCTTTGTGCTACAGCCATTTGCAGGGTAAGTCTGTCCATGCGTTTGCAATTAGAACACGAGTTTTACCGGAAACGCCTCTTGTTACTTCTCTGATTTACATGTATGCTAGATTTGAAAATATGAATTCATGTCTCTCGTTATTTGAAATAGGAACAAAAGACATACCAGTGTGGAATGCTATTATTTCTGTGCATATCCAAACAAAATATCCTGAAAAAGCAGTTTGCTTCTTCTATGATTTGCTTCGAATGGGTTTACAACCTGATAACATAACAGTTCTGAGTTTAGTTTCAGCATGCGCTCAACTAAATTTCTTGAGTCTTGCTCATTCTGTAATGGCCTATGTGATATGCAAGGGATTTGAGAAAGATTCTGCCGTTAGCAATGCCCTTATAGATATGTATGCAAGATGTGGAGACATTGTTACTGCTAAAAAGCTGTTTGAGGGCTTGATTGAAAAGGATGCTGTCTCTTGGAGTGTGATGATCAATGGATACTGTCTACATGGGGACGGAAAAGCTGCCCTTGAAATTCTCTCCCAGATGCAGTTATCAGGAGTGATCCCTAATGTCATTGTATTTTCAACTATTTTATCAGCTTGCAGCCATGCTGGTTTAGTTGAGCAAGCTTGGATGGTCCTCAACTCTATGGTCGAAAACGGTATATCAGCAAGAATAGAGCACTATGCATGCCTGGTGGACCTGTTAGGGAGAAAAGGTCACTTGAAGGAGGCGTACAATGTCGTTAAGAAGCTACCTGGTAAACCTTCAGTTACCCTGCTTGAGTCGCTGTTGGGTGCCTGTAGCGTACATGGCAACGTCGAAATTGGGGAGGAAATTAGTGGGCTGCTGTTTGAAATGGACCCAGATAATCCTGTTCCTTATGTGATTCTTTCCAATATCTATGCAGCAGCTGGTCGATGGGCAGACGCCAATAAATTGAGGTCAAACATAGACCGGAGACGACTGAGAAAAGCTGCTGGTTGCAGTCTTCTAATAAGCGAAAAAAGTGACAACATTGTGGTAATGAAGGAAACCTAACTATCTATCCATGTTTCTTTGTGTATTATACATTTTCTCTTATATGTTCCCCTTTAGATTTTGTAAAAAAAAGGAAAAAATTAGCATCCATATGCTCTACACATGATTCTCTAGCTTTCAAGATTTAATATAGCATTGTTACACACAAGGAAGCTGTCTCAGGGCATTGATGTTGTGTTACAGCAACCGTGCCGCTATCCGTATTTCACACCTGTATAGTGAGCGTTCAGCAAAATTTGATATATATATATTTTTTAATGTTTTTAGGTTGTTTTAATGTATTTATATTAAAAATAATTTTAAAAAAAATATTATTTTAATATATTTCTAAATAAAAAACAACCAAAAAATTTTTCCATTCTTTTTTTATATATGCACTTGATTAGTAAAAGTGATAAAATTCACACTCAAAATAACAAAAGTAGTAGCAACACTCGGAAAAATTATAAAGTTCAAGCACTTGTTAGAATTTTCTCTTCGTTTAAACAAAAACGAACTGCATCAAAAATTGAAAAAACCAAAAAATGCCATTGCAGCACCAAAATAAAGCCAACTCCCTAAAGCTCTAAGCAAAATAAATTTCCAAACGAATTCTCAAAATTCTAGAAAGATTTTCGAAGCAGGAAATCCGGAGGATCATAAACGTTTTGATACATCAATGCCAAGATATTACAGTTGGGTCTGTGCGTGCATCTAGACAACAAGGTTAATGAAAACAGTGGTGGACCACACCCAACAAATACACACAATACTTGGAAAAAATAGCACCAAGCCAACTGACACACTAGACCTCCCAATTCCTCCTAAAATCCAAAAGACAAGGCAAGGCTATAATCAACCCATCTTATGGACACTGGTAAAATCCAAAACCCAGTCATTCCCTACCATAGATTCTGCCCAAAAAAACCAAAATTTTTATTCTCGAGAGATGCTTCTATCCCGAAGCTTTCAGCTTGTAAAATCCAGGAAAATTAGCTTCAATGCTCCTCATGACATTGATCTCCCGGTTGCAGTCTGTTTAGCTACGTAAATCTGCTTCGTTTTTGAAGGGGGGTAGTTCTTTTCTGTACCCAAAGTTTGATTCCTTCCTTGGTATGCCATTCTACGATGAGACCATTCAGCCCCGGAACTATTCTTCTGAGATCCTCCACCTCCTCGCTGATAATTATACCCAGAGTAATTGTAATGCTGCGCAGATGTATTCTTCTGGTGCGAAGGCTTTGTCTTCAAAGCAGACCTTGAGTTCTGGCCACTACCACTGCTAGCCCTGTCATTCTGCATAACATCTGTCTTGCCAGCCTCTGGAATGGTGCTTGCAGATGTGCTCTTAGCACCAATGCTCTGAGTTGAAGTCCCCACACTGGTGGTAATGGAGTCTACCAATCCAAGTTCATCAGGTAACTGGCTGACAGTGCAATCAGTTGCTGCAGGGAAGTTCTGCCTATTGTCAGGAGGAGTTGTTGTTCGAGACCCAGAGAACCTGTTAGCAGCTAATGGTTGGTCAACAGGAAGGCTGTGGTTAAAATGAGATGATGCAGGAACACCCTCTGCCTGTTGCAATGGCTTTGACACAGGAAGTGATTGAAGAGGGGATGCAGAGACATGAGGCCAGCGAGCTTGGACTGAAATGTCAGAAGACTGGGCAAAACAATTTAATCAAAATGTTAGGTTATGGTACACCATTCTTCAATACATTAGCAGCATCACATGATAAGCAATAGGAAAGAAATCATTAGTCAACCTCCAAACAATTGATGTCAACCAATTTTGGTCCAAACATCTGCTAAAACACATGACAGAAAAGCTTCCAATTCATTAAACAATTTTTGGCAAAAAAAAGGCAAACACTTGTAGAGGGAAAAGAATGGGAATTAAGCATCATTTTGGCAAGCAAATAGTTCTCAGCTTCCAAACCATAGATCAAATGTGTACCTGAAAAGGAGAAACATCAAACATGGCCACAGGCGAGGCCATTGACAAAAGCGGAGAACCAGGGGCAAGATGCTGGATAGCAGGCATATTGGTGGGATTGCGCTGTGATGACACCATATTCATGTTATTCATGTCCCCTTCACCAACACTCATGGCAGAAGATGTAGGGTTATGCTTCCAATCAGGTTGTTTTCCAGATGGGATATATGTGGTGCCCATATAACTCAAGCCAACTTGTCCAAACTGTCCCACTGGTGCAAAGTGATTGTAGACAACCATGTGAGGTGGACCTTGAACCCCCGGGATGCTCCCAGGTGAGCTGATGAAAGGGCCTGTGAAACCAGCTGGAGGACCATAGAATGAATCTACAGCAGAATGCTGTTGCCAGGCACCCAGTGGACCTGTAACTGATGCATTACTTTTCTGGGACTGTGACTGAGTAGGTGTTGATTCATCATGTGGCCCAAAAGCAAAGATCGGTCCTCCCAACATGGGATTCATCTCGTAGAATGGAAAATGAGAAGGTGGAGCTCCAGGGACATGCGAAAGCATATGGCTTCCAGAATTCTGTGGAATTGGCAAAGGTGGCCATAAGGAAACTGGAGTCTCCACTGAAAGGTCAGCCGGCAGAGCCACACTAAGAGACTCTTCAACTCTTGATTGACTTGCTAATTGTTGATCAGCAGAAGCACCTACAAATTATTAACAAAGACAGCTTAAAGACAATAAAAGGAAAAGAAATGTGAGGCTCCCAACAAATATTGCAGCAATAAAAAAATTAGTACCCGCTGATATGCTATCAAGATCTGCACCTCCAAATTTTTTTGAGTCTGAACCAGAGATGGGGCCTGCACCCAGTACATTACCACCAATCTCATCACTACTAATAGCTGCAACAGCAACAGCTGAAGCAGCTGCTTCGGCTTCGGCTTCAGCTTCACAATCTTCCAAATGAGCACAAGATTCATTGGAGTGTTTCTCTTTTTCAAAGAAAAGAGAGCAATCTTTTTTGGCTGCAGAGAGATTATGAGAAATATGAATGTCCGATTGACATAGACCTGGAGGGCCAATCCCGTGGGAAACAGCCCGTCTGTTAGAAGGAAGAATCGGAGATGTCACAGCACCTGAATAAGGGAACATCACAAATTTCAAAATAAGGCCAATAGTAATTCTTTAGATCAAACACAAGTTCACAAGAAAGTAAATGCCCACCAAATTGAATTTTCTCCCCAGCAAGTAATGAATTGATTGGGCTACCAGCAGAAGAAAATGACTTGTCCTTGCTCAAAAGGGATGATGATGGCAAGCTGGGTTCACTAACTGAGTTAGTTGGATCACCAACTGATGAATGTGAATCAAATTGCACAGGCTTCATAGCCTCATCAAGTTGAGTCTGTGTAAGTGCCATAACCTATCAGATACATTTAATCAGATGCCAAATTGATGTCGATTGCAGATTTACCAAATGGTCATGGATGATTAATAACAATGATGTTATTGCAAAAATATGAAGAGATATCAGAATAATTATTTGCAAAGGAAAGTAGATCATGGATCTTGAAAGTTGAAACTGTAACACAAAGCCCACTAAAACAAAATTTATCAGCTTGCTTATTCTAAAGGCCTTGCTGTTTTTTTTTTTTTTTATGCAGTAAATTTGCATGAT
>Ga0307515_10002533_pt1 | contig 39501 bp, 42 predicted proteins | sample 17_EM_MG_FD_194513 | JGI IMG/M metagenome (GOLD analysis project Ga0307515, IMG submission 194513) | Populus trichocarpa ectomycorrhiza microbial communities from riparian zone in the Pacific Northwest, United States - 17_EM | ecosystem: Host-associated > Plants > Roots > Unclassified | place... | reverse complement strand
TAATCCGCCACCGGGGTGTCTCTGACGGCACTGACGGAGCGCGTCCACTCTGACGGAGCCATTCCGCCCGGACGGAAATGTTTTTTGCTGATGAGGGGAAGCAATCACTAATGGGAGTGTAATGTCGCAGACGGTACATCACTACATATTGCTAGTTGAGGATATGGAGTATCTATCATCATAGAAGGCAAACAGAACCCATGGAATAATAATGTGTCGAGATGCATCACAACGAGTATGACACACTGTTGATGAATTTTCCGCTCTTACACCCATCCAACTTATTCTGAGCAGTGATGATTATTAATTCCTACTCAACCTGTATGCATCTTTGGAATTGTACAACATGATATACTAGATAGCTTAGATATGTTGATCTCAATAGAGATGCCTGGTATCCGTAGCCGGGACTTTTCAGTGCCACTTTTTGCACCTTGTCCGAGCCATATGAGAGCCAGAGACAATGTCAGTGTTGCACTTGTCAGTTACATTACTGCAGCCGGGATTGTCAGGTCATCTCTGTGTGTCCTTGTCATAGCAATGTTTATCAGAGCTGGGATTGTCAGAGCATGTCAGAGCCACACTTGTCAGAGGAACATGTATCAGAGCTGGAATTGTCAGAGACTATGTCAGAGCATACCTTCATCGCCAGGACTATCAGAGACTATGTCAGAGCCACACTTGTCAGAGCAACATTTATTAGAGCCAAGATTGTCAGAGACTTTGTCAGTGAATACTTTCATAGCCAGAATTATCAGAGACTAGGACAGAGCAATACTTGTCAGAGCCACATATATCAGAGCCGGAGTCAGAAACAATGTCAGAGCATGCTTCCATAGCCAGGACTATCAGAGGCTATGTTGGAGCCACACTTGTCAGAGCCTCATTAATCACACTGAGATTGCCAGATCATATCAGAGCCACATTTGACAGGGTAATGTGGTGATACATACCAATTACTATTGCAGTTCCAATCTCGTGAGAAAGATATCAATTATCTCAGAAATGTCACATACTGTCAATACACAAGTAAAACCAAGTTATTCTCAGCATGTGCACATTGCCAGTAGTTGATGAACATGTCTCAAGTGTCTGCATACTTCATGCAATCATACTATCCAATTTACACAGAAACCTTTGACCATATGAAAGTTTGTAGTTCCAGATGGCTTTACTGGAGTGGTGAGAGCTACTGGAGGGAGTAGCGGAAGAGTTGAGCTTTGTGTATATATTTTGCTAAATGAGATTCTACACCAAAAAAGTAGCATATATCCTTATTAATACCATGATTGCTCTGGTATAATACCCAATTGTGCCTTTTCATTATTGTATGTGAATACCAACTTGTTGGTATCCAAATCAAATATGAAAAATGATGTGCATAAATTGAGATTCTCACACATGAGCTGCTAAAATATCGTGATAAATTGTAACAATGCAAGCAAATGTACCATAATGTCCTGTGACTGAGGGTATTAAATGTGTAATGTGCCCTGGTGAAGTGGTAACATAAATAATGTATTGTAGTGCCGCTCTAGTAACCATGAAAAATCTCAGTCACAGCAACGCCAAAGCTGTTCCAGATGCAGATGTCCAATCATCGCTTCTCTGCAGTTATCAGAACGAGAAGTGTTACCTCCATATGCACATCAAGGTTCCCGAACACTGGTGGGAAATATTCCAGTCATTCGGCTGACATCTTCCACCTCTTCTCCACTTGACCCTGTGTCCAGCACACCTGGGAGACCCATCCTAAGCCTCCTGATCAAATCATTAGAGCCAGCAACAAATCAGTGGAAAACTCAAGTCACAGGAATCGCAAACTCACCCCGACTTCTGGAGCTTACATTTAATGAAGACAATGCAGAGGATGAAAGTAAGGGTTTGTCTGACTTGGGCAGTGGCAAATACCAAGTATCACATAGCATAAACCTGACTGAATTCTGTGTGAAGCAATTGGTCAAAAGAATGGGTCAACCCAACATCAGTACATACAAAAATTTGAAGAAAGTATGGGTGGCTGGTCATCTGTCAAACAAGCAGCAGGGTATCATCTGGGGTCAGTACTGTTCAAAACACCTCCAGCATGGTCCCCTACAGTTGGACATGGTGGTTGCAACTATTTTGGGGAGATTTGAGTACTGGCTGCAGTTAGAAAATTTTGATCAAGTTCAATGAATTTGGTAACACTAAATTAAAAACATTTTGAACAAATGTGCCAGCAAGGTTCAGGAGGCAAGCAAGAAGGAAAGGCCATGTAACAGGTAACAAGTGACAGGAATTGGATTTGGGAATGCATGCAGGCAAAAAGTCAAAATGTAATCTCCTTCAATTGCCAAATGCACCAGTTATAGTTTTAATTCACTGGGTGTTGAATGGCAATGATAATGATATTTCCCCCAAACAACTCCAAGTCGTGTTCACAGATGTGAGGTACTAGGACGAGCTGCTCAACTTCGTTGAAAAAAAAATTGTAATCCTGAAACAGCCTTACAGTGCGTTTGCAACATTCACTTGTACCTTAAAGCAGAATAAATTGGATGAAAAATATATTGAATTGTACACACAAAAGCAGATGATGAATGAACCCATATGTTGGCAGATTTCATACCACTATTGCCTTTAAAATTCTTTCCAGTTGATACTGGGATACAATTTGAAAAGATTCTTTGTAGACATGAGGATAGCTCAAGATGAGGACAGTGCAAAGAACATTATTAGCCTTGCAAGGATAATCCCCAGAACTCATGTTGAGGCTAGTTATGCCGAACTGGTACAATGTATATATAGACTTCAGAGGGTTTGAAGGAGAATAAAAGGGTGGAGGCAGTGAAGGATAGTGGGCAAGAGAATGGCAGTAGTATTAATGTAAGGTCTGATTGAAAGAATAGAATTGACTATATTCCATGTATATATAGATGTTCCAATATGTACTTATCATGAGGTATGCTTGAAAGAAACGGAGACATCAAGTTGGGGCCCATTATATTACATCATGAGGGTGGAATTGGCTGTTCTTCAGGAATCGCTAGATGAAAATATGACAATAGTCTGTATCCATCAGTCATCATCACCATCACCATTTCCAGTACAAGTGATAATGACAAAGAAGCTGGATGAAGGACTTCAGTTTTGCATTGATTATCGGAATATACATAGCCGGACTGTGTCAAATCTGTATTCTCCGCTGTTGATATGACAAATACTCAACCTCTTTCATGGAAGGATGATATATACGAAGCTTGATGTCCGAGGGGCTGTTAATGTGATATCCGTCAACAAGGTGATGAATATAACTTGTCTGTTTGAACTAGATTCAGCTTGTGTGAATCCAAGGTTATGTATTTCGAAAGGACAAATACTTCTGTCAACTATACACGGTATAGGTATTGCGCATTCAAGGAGGGAGGCTCTGGATGACAATGCATCCCATAATTTGGATGATATCTTGATATACAGCAATTCAAAGGAGGAGCATGTTGAACATGAGAAGTGGATAATGCAATGTCTGGTGGATGTAGGATTATATTTGAACCCGGAGAAATACAAATTCCACAAGCAGACCTTCAAATTTGTTAGCCTAATTATATCAACAAACGCAATTGCCATGGATGTAGGTAAAGTACAAACAGTTCAGAACTGGAGTCCGCAGGACCAGACAGCAAATCGAAGATTGAACAACTTATTTGACATCAAACAGTTACTTGGATTTGCTAACCAATATTGAAGATTTATGCACCAGTATTCCAACAAAGCAGAACCTGTAACAAGGTTTACAATACAAGGTAAACCATTTTGATGGGAATCAGAACTGCAGTTGGCTTTCGAAATGACCACAACTGCATTGACAACAGCACCAGTACTCTGACATTTCGATGATGAAAGAGAGGTCATTATTGAAACAGATGTCTCCAATTATGTTTCTGTGGGCATGTTGTCATAGTATAACAATGAAGGAGTTCTACATCCTGTGGTGTACTTTCCAAAAACACATACACCGGCAGAGTGCAAATATGATATATATGACAAGTAACATATGGCTATTATAAAGGCTCTCGATGATTGGAGACTGGAATGTGGATCGGAGTTACATTCTCTTCAGTTATTCAGAGATGATAAGCACCTGCAATATTTTACAGCAAGGAAGTTATTAAATCAGAGACATGCACTGTGGTCTGAGTTTCTATCCCTGTTTGATTCTAAGCTTGTTTACAGGCCAGGGAAATCAAATGGAAAGGCAGATGCTTTAACAAAGAGGCCAGGAGATCTTGCTGAAGGGGGGATGAAAGATTAAACAATATGAAACAGGTGGTTCTATAGCCACAGAATCTACTAGAACAATTCATTTTGAGGGCTAGTAGTCCGCCCACTCAGGGCCATCCGTATATCTCTGATGGCTTTGCAGACGCAGATCAGGCTGACGTGCTACCAGGGAAGATACGGGCAGTAATTCGAACAAATATCAGGTTGAAAGAAATCCCAGTAGCCGAATGAAGACAGCATAAAGGCCAAATACAATTTCAAGTGATGTTGAATGTTCCAGACGATGGTCAGTTGCAGCTACGGCTGATACAGGAGCAGCATGGGATAGTGGCATTAGCAGGGAATCCGGGACAAGGGAAGACATTTGACCTTCTGGATTAACAGTATTATCGGAACGAAATGCGAAGGAAGGTCAATTACTATGTGTGGAACTTCCATAGCTGTCAGGGATTCCGGAGCTGATGACATTTGACGTTTCGAATTATTCCACGCTTACTGCTACCAGTAAAAGCTTCGTAAAGATATCTCGATGGATTTTATAGTAGATTCACCGGAATACAAATGGTTTGATGAGATCTGGGTGGTCGTGGAAAGACTTTCAAAAATGCAACAATTCATTCCCCGCTATATGACAATAGCTGTTCCTGGGTTGGCAGAGTTGTTGTTGAAAGAGATGGTATGACTCAAGGGACTTCCAGTAATGATTGTTCGGACTGGGGACCTCAATTCGCCTCAACATTTTGTTGATAGTTATGCAATCGCTTAGGAATTGCCTGAAGAATGTCAACAGCTGTCCACCCGCAGGGAGATGGCCAGACGAAACGAAGAAATGCTAGTATGTAACAGTACCTGTGATCATTTGTCAATTGTCAACATGATGATTGGGTGAAGTGGTTTCGAATTGCTGAGATTACTTCACAGAATGGAGCATCCGAAACGATGAAATGCAATCAAATTCTTTCGCATCCAGCATGTTGACGCAGGAATGACATTTATGTAGAGATCTACAGCTGGGCAGAATCATTGATGTTCAGATGGCAATCTGGTTCAAGCGACTTCGAAAGAAATCAGCAATCACCTCCAAGTGCAGATGAGGTATAGTCAGGAAATTCAGGGAGAGTGGGCAAAATGGACTTCAATTCCGGCTTCTACTATCCCGGAGCGATCCATTGGGTGGGTGGATGCCCGACATCGTCGAACAATGAGGCCCACACCGAAGTCAGATTGGCATTGGGAAGGCCCATTTACAGTGAGTTGCTGGATATCCCCGTACACTTATCAGGTGGATCTTGACATGATGATGCACATTCACCAGATGCAGCCACTATGTCTACTAGTTCTTGTGGTGCAGGATCCAATGGAGGGACAGCGGGTTGTGCTCCCACCCCCAGTGGAGGTCAATGGCGAGCAAGAGTGTCTGGTTTCAAATATTGAATATAGCCAGATGTATCACAATTAGTTACAATACCATATACAGTGGATGTGATACGATTCCTTGACATGGCAACCTGGGATGTTTGTGGATGGTCAACAAGCAGTTGCAGACTTTCATCAACTACATTTTGGGAAACCAGGACCATTAGAAGAAGTCATCAGAGGACCTCGGACCGAAGGGGGGGATACTGTCGCAGCTCAGGCTACACGTGATGGTATGGAAGACAGGATTTAGTGATACGGAAAGGCGGAGATGTTGAGAGTCAGAGGAATGGTGTGACAAAATGGTGTAGTGGTGGAGGAATAATTCACTATAACAAGGAGGTGGTCTGAGGTGTTGCAACATCCGATGATGTGGCATGGTTGTACTGATACAATTTGGGTTGGTGGTAGGTAGGATAAGGGAGGAAGATTTGCATGGTACATTAGAGCTTAGCGAATGATTCGAGGGTGGCAGCAGAATTGTATATATACAGAGGTTGTTTGGTATTGCACGACGTCTTTTTCTTCTCTCTTTGGTTGTTCCCTTGTGTCGCACAGCAACAGATGACTTGAGAGTAAACTTTTAACTGGTGTCCTGTCTTGTTTCTGAATTGTGAACATTGCATGCTGTTGTCCTTGTTTCCGATATCACATTAACATTGCCAATATCATCTATATCCAACCCTCACATTACACGAAACCAGGTAGGAGTTGGCAGCTGTTGACTATGCAGGGAGGGCTGCTGTGGGTGGAGCCAAGCAAGGTAGGAGCTAATGGCTACTGATTGAGTGAAGCTGCTCAGTGATGATGGCACAAATCGGGGTAAGAGCAGAGAGCAGTTGATAGAGCAATGAGGGCTGCTGGTGATTCGGCAACGCAGAGTAGCAGCTGCCGGCTGTTGATTGAGTACAGCTGGCTGGTGGTAACTGAGTGAAGCTGGTTAGAACCTGGTGTGTATTGATTGACCAATGATTGCTAATGGTGATGGAAATGAAACTGGGTTGGAGCTGACAGCCATTGGTTGAGTAAAGCTGGCTGGTAATGATTGGGTGAACCTTGGTAGGAGCTGGAAGCTGTGTATTGAACAAAGAGGACTAGTGGTGATCAAATACTACTGGGTATGGGCTTACAGCTAGTACAGGAGTGGTGGTGGGTGGTGACAATTGAGGGAAGGATGGTAGAAGCTACCAGCTGATGATCAAGCGAAGCAAGCTCTGAGTGACTGACTGTCGCTAGCCAGGAGCAGATAGCTGTAGATTGTACAATGCTAGTTGCAGATCATTGAGCCAAGCGGGCTTGTATGGAGTGAGCACAGCTGGGTAGCAGGTGATGGCTGATAATTGAGTAAATCTGGTTGGTGGACTGCAAGGAAGACTGGATAGCAGCTGGCAAATAGCGATAGAAAAATCCCCCATTGCAGCTGCTCGGTGTGGATCAAGTATAGTAGGCTCGTGGTGAGTGATATATAGTTGCTCGCAGCTGGTAGCTGATAATGGCCCAAAGGTGGCACAGAGTTTGTTTGTTTGTCTGTAATCATTTTGCATTCAGCCCAGAACAGGGTGCGCAGCGAAGTTTCCCAAGCCGGCCAACCACCGGCGGTCATATCATTTCAACTAGTGAATTCCCCGGAACTTCCTCGGTCTTCAGTCAGCAGAGGGCACAAGGCCCCAAGCCCACCCACCTCTCCCCTTGGCAAAGTTGTCCCTCCTACTTCTCGCTACTCACTGGAGGGCACATGGCCACTAACCCACCAAGCTCATCCCCAAAAGTGGCTGAGAGTATGTGAGTGACAAGGTGATGGTGGTGATGGTGATGGTGGTGGTACATCTGGAAAACAGAATTCTGTTACATGTAATCTACCATAGGCCATATGGCCTACAGGAACCTCCTGTAACACCAATAACACCAAATTATACACACTACCTCAGAGCCATTTCCTATATGACCCCCAATAATACACCTGTAATGTACTGATAGCACAGTTGAATTATTACTGTAATTCATTTGTAGTGCATGTATTATATACTGCAATTCATGGATTATACTATATATTCATTACAAATACTCATTTATTTGTTACTCTGACATCTCCTTTTGCATCTTTAACATGGAAACTTTTAACTCTGACGTGCTTGCTTGGACAACTCTGACAAGCGCACACTCTGACTTTCATAACTCTCACAAGCTTGCTCCCTCAACTCTGACATGCTTACTCTCACAACTGAGAACCTCACATCCACAACTCTAACATGCTCACTTTCACAACTGATATGCTTACTCTCTCAACTCTGACATACTCACTTTTAAAGATCTGACATGATTGGTCTCACTGCCCTGACATGCTCACCCTCACCTGTCTGACAATCTGGCTTCACTGGGAGCAACCTGGTAGCAGTGGATTCGGCTTGGCTGGTGGGGTGAGACTGGCTTCCCTGGGAGCAAGCTAATAGCGCTGGACCTGGCTTGGCTGGTAGGGGTGAGACTGGCATCACTGGTAGTGGTGAAACTGACTTTGCTGGTAGGAGTGGTTCCGGCTTCAATGTAGAGGTGAAACCGGCTTTGCTGGTTGCGGTGGATCCAGCTTTGCTGGTAGGGGTCAAACTGGCTTTACTGGGAGCTAGCTGGTAGTGGTGGATCCAGCATTGCTTGTAGGGGTAAAACTAGGTTCGCAGGTATGGGTGAAACTGGCTTTGGGTGCAGCAGTGGATCCAGCTTCAATGGTAGGGGTGAAACTGGCTTTGCTGGTAGCGGTGGATCCGGCTTCACTGGTAGGGGTAAAAATGGCTTCACTGGGAGTTCGCTGGGAGCCGTGGATCCGGCTTTGCTGGTAGGGGTACAGATGGCTTTGATGGTAGGGGTGAAACTGACTTAGCAGGTAGGGGTGGATCCTGCTTCACTGGTAGGGGTGAAACCGACTTTGCAGGTAGCGGTGGATCCCACTTCGCTGGTAGAGGTGAAACCGGCTTTGCTGGTAGCAGTCGATCTGGACTGGCTGCAATTATGGTGGTTGGGGGGATGGTACTTTACTGGTTGCAGAGGATCACAATTCGCTATGAACTGGCAAGAAGCTGTAGATCTGACTTGACAAGGAGCAAGCTGGGAGTGGTCAATCCAGCTTCACTAGTAGCAGAGTATCATGATTTGTTATGAGTTGACAAGAAGCTTTGGATCTGTCTTCACACCCACAACTCTGACATGCTCATTCTTTCAACTGATGTGCGTGCTCTCACAACTCTGTCATGCTTGCTTTTAAAGCTCTCACATGCTTCGTTTCACCATTCTGATATCCTCACATCCATCTCTCTGACAATCTGACCTCGCTAGGATCAAGCTGATAGCATTCAATCTGGCTTCGCTGGTAGGGGTAAATCAGGCTTCACTGGTAATAGTGGATATGACTTCACGGCATCAGCAAAATGTAAAATTGTTCGGAAGTCATAACTCAACGACTCAGCACCTCTGAACAGCCAGACTGATCATTCCAGCAGCTCCCAGAAGCTCGTGAACAGGCTGAATGCAAAACGATGTGCTTCTCAGATGCTCTGGGAGTACATCCAGGTAGTCCTCAGTGCTTCTGAAGAAGCGGAATGAAATACCAGAATATTCTGAAGAGTGTTAAGTGGTCTTCAGAGTGCTATAACGTCATGCCTTTAAGTTGGTAAAATTTCGGAGCGGCTGGGACTATGACACTCGTCTCCAAGACGATTCTGGGGCACCTGGAGCAAGACTCTCCGTGAGTGATAATATATAATGTCAATATTGAATCGTACAATTCCACAATCTATCTCGCAGCTACACATCCGAATCATGCATTCAAATCTCATTGATATACAGTCCAGTAGGTATCTGAAACGACATGATTATTTAAAAGCCATATATTATCGATGCCACCCGATGCAGCAATCTCCCACACCTAATGTGCTGGTCCAACCATTACTCCAACTTGTACAATATGCATCTTATTCGTCTGTTTGACAACCCAGATGAACCTGTCAACTCAATCAGCCCAACCATGAAGATCTTTTTACTTTGTTGGTATCGCCACCGCATATTCTTGGGCTTGAGCATGGAATACCCATTGTTGAGTCTTTTTGCACCTCTTGGAAATAGTTGATATTGCTTTCCAGCAGGCAGGCACTACTGAAATTGGGGGATCTGATTCGGTGGGGTCCATCTGAAGTATATTCCAGGAACCGAAGGTGTTCGTCCTTGGAAGGTGTTATCAAGGTCACTCCCATCACTTTGCATATACTTGACCCAGATGTAATGTGCTTCAGGCATAATCTGTTGGTTGGCATTAATATATTCTGCCTTGCAATCAAGTTGCAGACACTCAACAGAAGTAGGGTTGTGAAATGGTTGACGGTAATATAACAGCCCATTCTGGAGTTTAATAAATGTACTGTCAATGAGCACATTCTGATCACATCTGAGCACAAGTCCACAAACTTCGTGTCCCCAGTCCTCTTCAATTTGCTCTGGGAATAGCTGTCCAGAGTTGGGAATTCCAAAACCTTCTGATGCATCTCTGAGTAGTGTTAGCAACGGTTCCAGATTTAGAACCGGCTGGTTTTATCGTTCCGCGTGGCAACAGCCATACCACATCCAAAATCGACAATTTTTTAAGTGAATTGCCCAATTCAGTCCACTAATCTTGATCAGAGAATTCAGAGCTTGGTAAGTGAATTATGAAGCTTTGAGTGGCGCATGTTTTTGTGGTCTTCTATTGTCGATATCTTCAAAACTTGGCAAGCAATGGTGCAAAAACACGGTGTTTGGGCGAAAAATCACTGTATTTTCAAAGCAGCTTGCGGAGGTGTGAAGATATCGAAAAATCAGAGACCACCAAATGATGTGCCATGCAAAGCTGCATAATTCACATACCAAACTCCAAATTCGCTGATCAATATTGGTGGACATGATGAAGGGAATCGTTTGGCGAAAACCAGAACCCAACTGGCCTGTTCCATGTTTTCTTCGACCGCCATAGTAGGACATGTCCCAAGATGGAACAGTTGCTAACACTCTCACTGAGTGAGGTCAATTTGATACTTCTGCACACTCCACAGATATGCATTTCTCTCAAGTGATATACATGCTTTGATACCGGGCAGATAAATGGCTTGACCTGAATTGTTTCGCGACATAACAGATGGGAACCGTGTGTACTTCGCTGTTTATCGGTAGCGGACAGTAGGTTGAAAACGTTTGCAGAGTCAATATCGTACCTGCCTGGGAGTGCAAGATATGACAGTGTCTCCTCCATATAGTCAAGACTGTTGCATTGGAAATTATGCTTAAGCATCTGTCGAATCTGATTCACTTTGTTGCTAGATCAATATGCGTTATTCACATTGGCAATATGCAGTAGTTCAGAAATATCAGCAGAAATATTGTCACCAGAACCTGTTCACCAGATTGACTCTGATATATGGCTCAGAAGATGCATCTTTCGACATCTGAAATGTATCATGTGTTGTTCAATGGCTTTCCGGAGCACCGGAATGCCGATTTTCTCCCACCAAGTTTCAAACTCGCTCAAGTGGATGGATATTTCCTTCAACAACTGCTTCTGTTCATTCGAGGCGATGCCATGAATCTCTCTCTCCATCTGTTCAGTAACACGCTCCGTATCAGCGAAGCTGGAGGTCATGGCTTCTGACTCAGCGTTGGATAGCCGGATCTGACAATGCATTCACATGTCGGCAGTAATGGTTGCTGACCCTTGAGGCTTGTCTTCGGCGGCAGTTTTCGTTAGGGCAAGCACTTTTGCAAAATGGCTTCTGGGACCGGTTGCCTTGGTCGAGACTTCCTGCAGTAGTTGTGGCCCATGATGTTGGAACAATTTATTGAAATGCCTGCGTTTAACAGTTGTCACTGGATGGATTTGGTGCTCCAATCGCTCAATTTCCTTCTGACCCTGAACATCTCACCAATTGCGTGCCGCATATCGGGCAGTACTCAGCCACACCTGACATTGCCTGCAGTGGATTGTGGAATCTTTTTCAGACCAGTACACAATGGGGTTCATTGCAGGACGAATCATACGAATCTCATGTTTGCGAAACTGATGCGATTCCCTTGCCAACAGGTCATGAGCTATGGCCAGCATAGACATCAACATTTTCGATTTTCGAACAATTCCCTTGTTCTGATACAATCGCTTGATTGCATCGTCTAGTGCTGTGAGAGATAGATCAGAGTGATTCTGTTGGCTGACAAGTTGAGAGAATTCAGATGATGCCCGCACTGCTCCCATTACCATTTCATTGGAGGTTGTTGCCGCTGCAGTGTTCCTGTCATCTATGGAGCAGACAAGAATTGCAGTGCAAATCACTGCCACAGTTCTGATCATTCCACTGATCTCTTTACCTTGCCATGTGCCGCGTTTCAATGAATCCAATGGTTTAGAGGAGTGCTGGAGGCAGAGATATTATGGCACCGATGTGAAACGAATGTCAAATTGATCCTTGATATTTCTACCTATCTGGTATTTGAGCAGCCAGTTCAATAAGTCTTTAACCAAACCCGGCAGCAGCTGATGCAATTCATCAGTCTGCCAAAGCCGATAGACATTGCAGGGTGGGTATTGCCAGAACTGGTTGCAGATTGAGTGGACACCTAGAGTGTACAGAGGATCAAGATTATTCTCCTCCAGCAGCTGGAGGTATCTATGCCGGTGTCTTGAGTTGTCAAGTGGTCAAAAAGTCGAATGCCCCATCAGTGCACCTGTAGGAATTTCACACATTGGGCATGAGCCATTTGAGACTTGAGCAACCATGACTTGTTCCAGATAATCCCCAACCCAGGCAGCCAACAGAGGGTAACATTGTCGCTGGAATCCATCTGCACAATCCCTTTTCCAGGCAGGGCCAGTGATGTCAAGATGCCTGAGTTGGGACAGCAGAGTTCCAACTGCATTATGCCATGCTTCCTCAATGTTTTTGGCATCTTTCAGGGGACATGGGATTAGCCGGACGCGATTTCAGGCACACTTTTGGGTGTGCGGCGGATATCTTTTCAAATATTTACAATTGTGGGATACAGCGGCCAGGCATGTTGATCGCCCGAAAGATGAAACAAATGAGTCTTGTCAGATGCACATAAGACTGACACAATCGTTGCTCTGGCAGGAGGTTGATCCTGCATATCCCACCACTAATCGCGCATGTTTATCTAGCTCTAGATTTGACAATCCTCAGAGTCAGCGAGGCGCACTGGTTCAAAATCGAGGTGTGCCTGAAATGGGAGATGTGCTAGGAGGAACTGGATACATTTAAATACATCCCTGTAGTATAATGTTCTGGAGATATGTGAGTCATCTACAATCCAACTACTCGTCGGTTCAACAAGTTATTGGACACGTACTAACCCTAACCGGCTAGTACGTGTCCAATAACTTGTTGAACCGACGAGTATCATCGCCGAGCCCAAAATCGAGTTCAGAGAGGAGCTTTAACAGCACATCTGCTGATTGGAATGATTCGATTTTGAAGTTGTCCAGTCCACGCCTGAGATATTGATCTATCTATGGTTTCTTTTCAGCGCGAAATGATTGAGCCTGCTGAAAGTCATGTGCGGACCAAAATGGATATGATAGATCCCATTGTTCTGAGTACTTTTGATGCTTGTTGTGCAATCCAGTTGCTTTGCCATACGCTTTCCCCCACGCATGTTCCACTCCAACACCCTGCCTATGAGCCTTTGTCTTTATTGGATTGGAGGTACAGGTGAGATCAGGCTGCTGCAGGTCTATTGGTTCTTTCTTGTGAGTAACTTCAAGTGGTGGTCCAGCAGGTATGTTGTCAATGAATGGATCATGAATTGACAGCTTGTCGATGGCCATTCAGGTGCACCTCATGTAGTTAAACTATGATGACTGAGGGTTATCCCAGCCGGCAGGTAGTAGAATGCCATCAGGTAATGGCACTTCATTCATCAATATTGGGTAATATTGTTGATAGTGAGCTTCCAGTCAGTTCTGATCAAATGTTGTTGTTTTGCAGATAATGCATTTAGTATGTTTCCGGCTAGTGTTGATCATATTTGAGAGTCTCTCAGCATTTTGATGAATCTTGATAATGCTTGAGGGGGTATGGTGTGTTGCTGGAGTTGGGCCTTAAGGATATGTGATTGAAAGTGAACTGACTCAGGTCAGCGTATCACTTTCAAAGCTGTATCACACCCCACCAAATGTAGAGGAGGGGTAAAACAAAGTCACCTTATGATCAGTTTTCTTCACAAACTAGGAGAATATCTATTAAATCCTGCGCAATGATACTGCACATAATTTACTGAACATCGTTAGAAGAGAAATTTTCTTTTGTCATCACTGCGATCAACTGTAAATACTGTTCATCAGGCGATACTACATCAGCAAAATAATATTCCGTTCGGGCTGAATGGCTCCGTTTGAGTGGACCCCCATTGACAGAGCCATCAAAGACACCCCGCTGCCGGATCACTCCGCGGCCAGCGTCAATACAACGTGTCATGTTGGATATCGCCACCAGATTGCTGTTTCACTGTTTCATCGCATTGTGTCGGTCACCAATTTCAAACGATCACTCTAGCGTTGTGGCCAACTGTGACCATACGTCAGAATGGGTTCATTGGGTACACTCTTGCATCAGGATTGCTATCCGATGGGTGACGCTGCAGAAATCTCTCCTTGCGTTCCTTCTACCTGCGCGCAAAATGCAATTCTCTCTTTACCAATTATACACATCATTCTTTGTCACCAGATCCATGTGGCTGTTGACAATCCATCGCTCGTTCCGTCCATCTCCTGTCTAACTACAAGTAGCCATCTCTCAACTTACGTGTGCGCAGCAGACAATGTTTCCCACACTGAGAACTTGCAAAGCAACAGCTGCTGGTGCTTTTCTCACTTGTACCAATCTCAAGACGGGATCCGAGTTAACAGAGTTTCCAGGTATTGTAGTGAGCACCAGGGCCAACCAGTACTCAACGAAAGCTCCATCCTCGTGTAGGAGTTTGATTTTGAATAGTCGTTGCGGTTGCCACGGGAGATGCCAATTCAGCAAGCCAAAACACCTCCCCGGGCGTGGCTTAACCCACACCCAGTTGTTCCGTCGATCCCCTCCCCGCCAGCTCTGGCTTCCTGTGAATCGACACATCTTAGATATACATTCACCATCTAAACCCTGAACTTGAACCTTAATACCATGGTAAATACAGAGCTCCATAGCATGCAGTTGTTCATTCAATATAGAAGTCATGATAAGACTCTTACACATGATAACCTCCCGTGTGCTACTGTATATTGCCACACGGTGCATTGCATCTTGCGTATTGTCGAGCAATGCTGTGGATTCTTTGATCAGAGTGTCAGGATGCTTTCCATCACGGTAGTTTTGGTGTCCCATGAACTCAGGCTTCTTCTATATCTGGGGGCTCACGGGGGCAGCCAGATTAGCACCGGAAGGGAGGAGTTTGCAGTCAGCAGCGCTGTTTTCCCGATGCTGAGTGAGGGCTTGGAGATTGAACTCTCTGATTTCGAAGTGGAGAATGCGATGCTTAAAGGTGATTACTTGTGGCAGGTAGTTGAGATTGTGAAGGGAGGGGTTCCAACTGTCCTTGAGGTACGTTTTATGTGCTTCTTCATGTCTCACGGCAGATTACTGTTGCAAGGCTGGGTATCTACAAATCTGTTCGCCCAAATGATACATCAAGTGGACCTTCGGATAGTTGAAGTCGGCATCTGAATCCTTGATAACATCTATCTCATGGCTAATATAATCCCGCCAGGCGTTGATTTCGAACTGCGTCTTAGATGGCGTCCTGGTTTCCGCATTTGGTTCCTCGTCTACCTTTCGCTTCTTCACGATTTCTGTTCTCAGGGCATTAGCTTTGGCCTTTGCCTTTTTGCCAGATCGCCCAAGTAAGAAAACATCTTTCAAGGTGTGAAAACGACACAAGGCGTGCTCCATGTAGCTCAATGTTGCATCATCATGAGATTTATATCGAGCATACATATAGAATTCTGACAATGCCTCTGTGCACTCAATTGTGTGATTGAATATGCGACGCTGAGCGGGCCTTCTGCCTCGTTGAGACTAGGTTACAACTCCAAGCAGGTACCGGCTCATTTCCTTCATCACCTTCCCATTCCATTGAGAAACTTCTTCATATGACTTGTTTTTTGGTGTGAGGTGATGGTAAGCAGGCACGGATAACCAGATAGCATTGTACGTGTCGAGCCGTTCGTGCGTCTTCATGAAGTGGAAGATACACTGCTGGAAGTAGTCAAGCATGCTGATCTGCATTGAATCGAGGAGGTCGGGCTGAGGGAGGGTGCTCACGATACAGGGAATGTTTCCAGACACGTTGAATCCTGGGTGAATATGGGGCGACGATAGTTCAGCATTGGCTGCCTTGGTGTTGGCATTGCCGAGCATGTGATATAGGTTGTGGTCCCACCTCGGGTGCTGCTAGTCGCGACGGACATAATCTCCAAGTTCATTGTTCGGGCACTCGCACAAAAAACAGACATGCCGCTCGAGATGATGTAGGTCGCTATACCCAGGGCAATCTGCAATCCATGCTTCCATAACCAGTTTGTAATGCATGAAGTTGCCATCTGCACAGAGAAGGTTGTAATACCCGCTCTCCGCAACGGGATTTTCTTCAAACGTGAGACGCTGGAGAACCCGCCGGAGTTCAATGTTCAGCACCTCTCATTTCGTCTGCCTCTACTCATCCAGCCATTTCTGAGGAATATTGCGGTTCTTGAATCGAATTGGCGGGAGAGCGACCATTACGACTCTGGGTGTTGAGGGCATCTAGCAGATCTTCGATCATAGTTTGCCAATTGTCATATATACAGGCCACTCTTTCTTGTCGCCAGCAAAATTCGAGAGATGTGTTCCGTCTGACATGAAGACCAAGTGAACTGTTGTATCCCCTACTCTGAGCGTTGACTAAATGTCGATTAGCACATCATCATCCTGTAGTATCAGTCCTTACCAGTGTCTCCCACCACCAGTACGTGGCGTGCATTTCGGTATAGATGTGATTCGGTGGCGGATCTCTGTTAAAGCAATGCTGAGGGGTGTAAATGAGATGCTCAGCATAGGTTGGCTTTCTCATCAGTCATCTCATGCTTTTGATGATGTCTCGACTCCAATATTTGATAGGGCGTTGGTCATTGTCATTCCATCTCATATCCTCGAACGTGTGTAGTTCCCCCTCCCCAAGAGCCTGATCATCTGGAATGCTAGCCCTGAGCTTTTGGATGCGATTCCCATTTTTGAAGCTTGGGAAATGCAGAGCGGTGATTTCTTCCTTCAGCGCGTCGTCATTGTACGTCTTCATGCCTTTCATCTTGATCCCACACTGGATATATTTGTGCTCTTCACGCGTTGCCAATGGGTAGTAGGGATTATTTTGTAGGTTCGCCTCAAGGCAACTGTGAGCGTTGCGTTCCCATGGCTCAGCAATGTTAATGATCAGCGGAGCGCCGGCGCTGGGGTATATTTCCATCAATGTCAGAGGAGGTGGCGGAGGTTGAGACTCTGAGTCTGCGATGATTTCAACGTGTTCAAGGTAGGGAAACGCGTCCCAGTCTTCAACTGAATCCATGTAAGCATTGAATTCACGATGCTGAGCGGGGTCAACGCGTCAGGGCGCGCTGTGAATAGTCAGATTCTTCTCGTGGGCAACTTGAAGCTGTTCAGGATGGTGTAATTTGATATGTTTAAGTCGCCAGCGGTCTGAAGTGAACTTCTTTCGGCATGCAAATTGGGTGCAATGGCAAGGTGTCTTCTCTGGCATTGTCGACGACACGGGAGGAGCGGAGTATTCACTGTAGAAAGGGACGAAAGTTGGTGCTGGGCCTGAGCTGCCTCTTGTGTAAGCTTCCAATACTTTCTGCTAGCGTATTGAGCCTCAACACCATCACAAGGAGGTTCCTTACACGCCAGGGTTGCAAAAACGCTGCATCTGCGATGTCCCATAATACTATTAATTGAATATAACCAATACACAACCCATAAATAAAATAAACCCTGAGCAATCCAAAAACCTCGCGACGCGTGTAATAGTCAATGCCTCAGATCAATAGATTGGAACAAAGAAGCTGAGCAAGACCAGAACCCGACCCTAACCCAAACACAACAACCATCGCCTGCTCTGCAATGAGAGGACTGGTTCTCTGCTCAACTCCAGAGCCATCCGGGCGCGCCTCAGGGTGAGGGGCATCCGGGAGAAGGACATTGTGGAGACTGTCGCCACCTGCCGATTCGCCGGGCAGCTTCTGATCCACATCCACATGCAAAGTGCTTCCGGCTGCCTCAGCTTCTCGCAGAGTTGGCACCGCAGGGCGAGGTTTTTGCTTGGTCACAAGCCCCAGATACTCCATCTCACTGAGGGAATGAGTGTCTGGAGTTCATGGTCATGTGCGAGACTCCGGGATTTGTGGCCCTGGGGCAGGCGCTGGAGGTTGTGGCTGTGGGGTATGCTCGCGCATCTCCTGGCCTTACTCAGGTAGCACAATTGGCTGATCGTCTACCATGGTATCTACATCGTCAGCCGATGTATTTACCATCTCTCCCTGGCCAATCGTCTGAGGCTCTTTGCCATCATCCTCATCATTATTCTCCTCCTCATCCTTATCCTCCTCCTCATCCTCATCCTCATCCTCATCCTCATCCTCATCCTCCTCCTGTCCATCTTCCTCCACTTCATCTTCCTCATCTTCATCGTCACCGTCCTTTCCATATCCACATCGCCGTCTGAATCAATGCCGTCCAGTGCGTTCATATCATCCTCCATGCACATATCCACGTTAGGATCATATTCTGAGTCATATTCGGAGTCCGGCTGAGTAGTGTTGGTATCATCCTCTGATGTAATTGACATGGTGGGCGATGTTTCCAACTCTAGATAGAAATGCTCTTGTTAGCCCTCCATGTTGAAGTCTGCCTCACACAATTCCTTCTCCAACCGCAATGCAACGGCACAAGAAATGTCATCTCCCCCTGGGGTTGGTTTAACAATACCCTTCCCTTTACTATTACCCATCCTCTTCCCTTTATCCATTGCCGTCACCTTCCCCTTCCGTTTCCCCTTGCCTGTCCCCTCCCAATGCTTTGTTCTGTTGTCTTTCCCAGTCCCTTTCACCCCTCCCTGCATGTCCTCCTCACCCTCGCCATTGTCAATGTCATTGCCATCTCTGGGACGGCTCCTTCCACCACTCGGCGCTCCAGGATCCACCCAGTTCTCATCATCATCATGTTTATCGAATATCTCATCCCAATTCAGTGGTCTGCTGGCCAGGCAGTCGCCTGGCTTGTACTGCCGGCAGCTTGGGGGCTCAATCATTGCCCTGAGGTCATCCCAACCGTACGAAGAGAAACGCTCACCGGTGTGTTTGACCTTCCCCCAGCTGGTTGTCTGCCGATTGGAGCGATCGACATAATCCCGTAAGGTACGGGGGTTGCCCAATCTCCAATTGTGCATTTGGTCACGGGATTGGTCAAACATTTGCCCCATATATCAGCGGACGGCTGCCCACCACTCCTGACAAGGCGAACTCCTGCTCCTGCAGTGCGGTCACATTGGTTGGAATGGTGAAATGTGGCGAGTCATGACTGGATCAAGAATGATTATGTTACAAAAGACGTCCCATGCCATCTCATCCTTGAGGTGGCAAATATTGTAATTCTGTATGAGTCCACGGGTGAGTTCCGAGATGAAGTCCTCTATACGGTCCCGCGACAATGGCCGGCGTCGTTTGATAACCAAGGTCGGCATCTTTGCCCTAGCAGTTGCCTTCCCGAATCAATTGCAGCTGCCCTTTGGTGGCATCGCTGTGTGTTGAAAATGAATTTACATCCCAGGCATCGGCATTGTGATACAGTTGCATATAGCAGGAGGCAGACCAGAAGGAACGTACAAATGTGCGTATGTTATCAGGTGTGTTTTGAAACGAGAGGCAATGATTTGTGCAAGTCACGTGATGTCGAGAGAGTGGAGGAAGCTGGCAGTGTGTTGAATACGGGACGAACAGAGAATGGAGGTGTAGGCGGGGAAACAAGATATATATACTCCAGTTCCTCCGATTTGATTCATATCCTGTGTTTCGTTAGTTGATGAACACAAAACGACCCAGCCGTCATCTAGCACAACCATCCAACACTGCTAGCCAAGCCTCGCGGTGGAAGAATCACACGCAACTGGTGTCATAGGATTGAGAATACGTCATTGTTCGGTTTGCTACGCTTTGAGCTCCGCCAAGAGGTCATTTCGACCGGGAAGCTGAATATATACACAATTGATGGTTGGAATTATTGTGCCAAGACCGAGTGCAATGCTATGACAACCGCACCAAGAAGGCATAAACACCCATCAAGTGGTGCAAATAAGCCTTCAGACATTGGTGTAACAGTAAATATCAATGATGAGTTTGATCTGATGTCAGTTAACCACATAATTGGATGCTTTTCAAGGGATGTTGTCACCGAGTTTGTCACGGTTTAGAATCTAGTGCAGTCTACACTGCGCCTCCCATTTCTGTCGAGACCCTCCCAAGTCGCTTAAATAGGAGTCTACCTCGCCTGCCATTGCATGTGCATTCATAGGCAATGATTCCAAAATTCTGAATGTCGAACATGTATATCGGACTATGCTTTCCCACAGCCATCACCTTAACACGACTCCGGTTGGACGAAATGTTCGATGTCTTGCTAATCATCAGAATGACCAAATGAGTGCACATTCGGGGAATTCCTTACTTCCGCCTGCTAAGGGACGCGTTTCCGTACCATCTGGCCAGACGGATTCATCTCAAGGAGAGAGTTCATTAACCTCGACAATCCAAAGTCAGAACTCCACCCCCTCATCTTCAGTGAACAATTCTCGCGTTGCAAATATCACTCAAGATGTGACTTCGACCCCATCCGCTACACAGCAACGGTGAATAAATACTCCAACTGCCAAGCCGGGTACAAGCAGTCGTAGCTCACCAGCACCCAGAGGAGCCTCAATGTATTGCATTGTATTCATCCCTTCATCCGGCATTGCTATCACTCCCACTCCTTTCAGCGGTCTTGAAAACCTGCCTACCTCCATCCCTAATCCATGAGCCTGCGCGATCATTGCAAATCCTCTCCGAATGCGAGCTACCGAAAAGAATCAGAGACAGAGGCTGTGGCAATTGCAACCACCGGCAGTGTCTACAGCTCGATGGACGGTCTCCGGCAGTTGTGGCATCCGTTGATTAGGTCACTCAGTGAAGACGGGTCTTGTGTTTGCAACAGGCAGACTACTCGAGCTCTACATGTGGAACAGACAGCCATTTATGAGTCCATGAGACTTGGGGACAGTAAGTTATGCAACGCGACGTGTTTCGAAAGTCATAGTTGAAGCCCCACACTGGCAGATACTTCTGACGTACTGGAACACCGCTATGCAGCAAAATGACATTTGGTCCATACCATTTGAGGCACGCACAAAGGAGATCTTGAAAGAGGTATGCTGAAGCAACGGCCCTGAATGGATGTTACACGCTCAAGCCAGTACCAGGTTCGAGCACAAGTCAATAAGGTTAAATCCCATTTCATTCAATCAGCAAGGGACAACATACTAGAGCTTGATGATCTCCACCACTTTGAATCCGCCGCAGAGCGTTTGGAATGAATTGATTCCCTTGTGGCAGACTGTAAGTATCTTCTTCCTGTAGCAGAGCGTGTGGATGGTGGTGTACGCCGCCCAAATCCAACGCAGAGAGTCGCAAGTTGAAAATGAGTGGCCAGCGTTCACTTCACTTCCTTGTGGAAGCAATCCCGCCGGATATCTACATCATATTTTATCATCGGGCAAATACCCGCTGTAAGTGTGCTGGTGTATGTTATATTTCCACGATTAGTGACAATGACGGTCATATAGCCTCACCAGTGATTCCTGTTTACCTGTACCGCGTTGCGCCACGCATTCCTGGAGTGGCAAAAGAACACAAGTGTTCATCCGAAAGCTTCCGAGTCAAAGCTGAAAGTTGACGAACCTGATCGCTCGAACTACTTCAATTACAAGAATGATTGTGGTAAGAACGCATCCTGCTGGGCTGCGACTGGTCGCGAGTTGTTAACCTCACCTGGTGTTGCAGACACATATACATTCTTGATGAATACCTGGAACACACTACCAGAGAGCTACCAACAGAGAGTGTATAAAAACACTCTTCCTACATTCAAGCGTCATATCAAACAGGAGGAGAACCCAATGTCTGCCGTGGTCATCAGCGTGGAATCAGTGCGTGCTGACAATGCTATTCTGCTTGACTATTTGAACTCTACAGTGGCGGTGGAGGAGCTGGTCATCGGAAGCACTGCCCCAAACATCCCGAGAGAAAACAATTGCATGCAGGACGAACCGCACTTCAGGACGCCAGGGGGCAGCGGGGATTAAGAAGATGAAAGTGATGAAAGGGATGAGCGCGATGCCATCCCTCCAGCCAGCCGGCGACTACAGCCAGGGACTGAACTCCACAGGTTAGACCTGGGAACCAGTGATACTGAAGGGTATGAGGGCGAGGATGGCGATGATGCGGATGCGGATGCAGATGAGGAGGACGAAGCATCGCAAGCATATCATGGATCAACGCAGAATGTGGAGGACTGAGGGCATCGTGGGTTTGAACTGTGAACATGTGATGTCGACTGGTAAGAGTGCGAAGATGGGGGCGATGCAGATACGGATGAGGAGGAAGAAGCATCGCAAGCTGATGATGGATCAACGCAGAATATAGAGGCCTGATGGCATAGTACTTGAGAGTGTGAAGATTGGAGAGTATATTTCAGATATGTAAAATGTGATGATGGCGAAGCGAATGCCACGGCAAGCGACGTATCTTAAGCGAAGACTGTATTGCAATAAGTGACAAAATCTCAAAGGTAAACATGAATGGGAGTGCGGCATGTGGCTATTGGCCGAAGAAAGGCATAAACATCGCCAGGCATTGTGTAAACGGCTGCAGCATAACTGCAGCCACTGCGAAGAGTGTAACACCCCTGTTGTTCTGATGGTGTATATACGTCACCGCATTCTGGGCGCAATGTAAAGCTGGTACGTATGCAACGGGAAGAATGTAATTCTCCTTCAGATGGTTCAAGGTTCCGTCAGAGCCGTCAGAGCCGTCATGAACACCCGGCTGTTTTTGACAGAAACTAGGGTTCCTGCTGATGTACAATCAGCCTTATTGTATACTGCGTCATTGCGGCATTGTGCAGATCATGTCTACGCTCGAGCCTCAAGCAGCGGATAACATCCCCTCAACACAATGAACATGTATGTTTCGTAGCTGGCTGTATGCCTGCTCAATGATCATCGAGAACTGGTAGGCGGGTAGGATGTCTTCTTCAGTAACAAACCGTGACATGTGGGTGGATCCTGAGGAGACAACGAAGTTTACACAAGTTGCCCAAAAAAAAGCAATCACTGCTGCTGCTCGACTAACAAGGCCTCATATTCGATCAAGTGATGGTCGTACAAACACATTTTGCGTGTAATATCCCTAGTCATGCCAACCTTCCAACTGGGTATGGTTCATATTGGGTTTCTGGAGATATCATGTGGTATCCCTTCTATGACCTTTACTGTCGTGAACCGAACAAAGGTGAGCTTCCAGCAAGGATACTACTCTAAGAATGTGAACATATAACAAAGAAAGGGGGGATGTGTGTGATTATGAGATCTTTTTCTCTGCCGGGTTTCATGGGATCAAATGTGCAGAGAAACACCACAGTTTGTGACAAATCAGATGGATATAAGATGCCTTCATTCCACCAAAGGTCACTGCTACGGGCAATATTCTCAACTATACTCCATTGCATTCGAAATCACCAATTGAATTGATCATGTGTTTACTACCAGCTGTTTTTCACGTACGATGTGGACGAACGGATCTCCGCCGAAGACAACCAATATGGCTCCAACAGGTGGGCTGTTTGGCTCACAGCAACTCCCAGATGACAATGTGGGAACGTCAGATAATAATGCTGGAAATACACTGAGCAAAGGCACTCAATTTGGGCAACCGAGGAACAAATATCATCCACCACCGCTGTATAGTTACCTGCCTTCGCAACCACCATATTCAGCTGCTCTCCAGTTCTACCACGCTGCCCCATTCAACATGACACCAAGCTCACAACCAAGCTCTAGTGGAACCCAGGGATATCTGAGTTAGGGGCTTTCATGGCAAGCCACTGATTTCCCCCAAGGAGGTTACGGTGGACCTCAAATGTTCCCCCCACAGCAATTCCCAGGACATGGGCCATCATCTCCAGATGCACCTCGGAGGCATTCAGCACTGCCTTGAAACAATCCATTGATTTGGCCGACGTCTCCCGCCTCTACCGCAACAGGACAACCACCCGGCCCATCTGCCCAACCCCCCATTAGCCTCCCATCCCGACTATTTCAGGCTGCAGCGGAACCGCCCAGGACAGCTGTTTCAGGGATTGCCCATTTGCCCCCAACACCAGAGTTTTCCTATGACGAATATAATGGAGAGTATGAAAATGATGATTGGTCAGACTTTGGTGGTGCGGAAGACAAAGCCCCAATCAGCCTGAAGCGAACGGATTTCTCCTTGTAGCAATTTGCCAAAAGGATGGGGCAGCCCAACATTAGTTCCTTCAACACGTGGAAGAAGGGATGGGTCGCTGGGTTTCTGGAGGAGAAGCATCGGTCAATCAGGTGGGGACAGAACAGTTTGAACGAGCTGTGAGATTGACCCCTGAACTGGGAGATGGCGGTTGCAGATTGTTTGGTGACATTTGAGAACAGGTTACCTTTGATATTTTTGATATTGCCTAATGGATTCAGTGACATTGGGTTCAGATATTTTTAAAGAGATGTGCAAATGAGGTTCGGCAGGCAAGGAAGTAGGGAAGGCGAGGCAACAAGCGGCTGGGGATGGATTTGGGAGCACGTATGGGCAAAAGGCGAGAGATAACCTCCCAGAGTAGCCAGATTCAACTTTCGAGGTTATGATTCGTCGAAAGCCGAATGGCAACAATGACCAGATATACCGCAATCAACTCCATGCTTTGTACGCAAATGCGAGGCACTGGGAGGAGCTGATCGATTTCATCGAAAATGAATTGTTGCCCGAAATTCCCATACTGCCAGACTCTGATATCCAAATGCAACTTGACGCATGAAGAATTGGACGATGAGTACATGAGAGAATGCGCACCCGGGCAAATGATGCATGACCCTCTATATGGTCAGATTGCATACAACAGTTCCATTTCTAATGCCTTCAAGTTCAAACTGGGACACACTTTCAAACTATTTTTGGTTGAAATGAAGGCAGCTAGAGGGATGGATATTGTGGAGCACATAATCAGACCGGCCAAGGCAATTCCAGCTAGTCTTGTTCGGGTTAGTTGTGCCCAGCTGCTACTCAGTAGACTTAGACTTGGGTGGGATCCAATGAAAATGAAAGAGTGGTGGATGAGGAGGCAGGTTGGAAAGAGACTGACAGTAGTATTAACATCAGCGAAATGTAAATCGGTCCAGAAGCCACACGCAAACCTCCCAGACACTCTGGTAGCCCTCACCAGTGCTTCCAAGTACTTCTAGATGCTCCCAGGCCCCCCTGGAGTTTTGCAAAGTGCTCTCAGACTCTGCAAGAGCATTGCCAGGTGCTCCAGTGAGCACCTGCAGTTATGGAGGTGCATTCAGGACACTACGAGATTTGACCATTAGGATAGTCAAATCTTGGAGCAGCTGAGACCTCTGCGCAGGTCTGTGAGATACTTCCAGAGCAGCTGAGACCGCTGCGCAGCTCTGCGGGTGACTTGGTTCTGTATTTTTCAAGCAGTGGTTCTTAGGGTTCCACAAGCACAAGGCATTTCATCTATCATATTCATCTTTGTTACAGTCACAAGATTTAGTACATTATAATATGGGATGTATTATCTATCTAAATCTCTCTATATATATACATACGGTCAATCTGGCCACAGATGATAGTCGAACATAATGGGAGGAGCACCTGGAGACGCCCATTGAGAGAACCTAGAGATGCACCACTTGGAGGCCGTTGTGGTGAAACGACTGAGCTAGAAGGCTGAAAGCCCGCCATCAACATTCCACCAGACCTGTCGCAACATCCAAACAGAATCCTTAAGAAAGAGCAGTTCTAGCTCGAGGAGCATCGGAACAATGTGAGAACATACGAAACTACCCAGCCGTGAGGATCCACGCAATCGCGTGGATTCAGGAAAGAGCGAGTAAGACCAAACGTTGAGAAAGATAGAGTGTGTATTGTCGTTGAATGTTAAGATGAGATGAAAATGAGATGATGTCTATCTACCCCGGGGTCTCCCGAATATATACTCCCTGTTGCTCAGTCCACCTCCGTTTCCCCTGTATCTCCATACACCCGCCGTCGCTCCTTAACAATGTACTTGGAGATGCACTTGGAGGCCGTGATCGAGCGAATTTGGAGATGCACTTGGAGGCAAGGATTGAGTGACCTCAGAGATACACTTCAAGGCAGTGATTGAGCGACTTCGGAGATGCAATTGGAGACCGAGATCGAGTGAACTCAGAGATGCATTTGCAGGCCATGATCGAGTGATTCTCGACATACATTTGGATGCCGAGATTAAGTGAACTCAGAGATGCACTCCAAGGCTGTGATCGAGCGAATTTGGAGATGCACTTGAGGGCTATGATCGAGCGAGATTCAAGGGGTACTTGGTGGCGGTCGATTTGGAGGGAGGCGCCACAGCAGCTGAGACTCAATTCATTGGTTGACTTGTAATTGTGGGAATGTAGAGAGTTGAGTACAACAACATCCGCCGAGAGATGAGAAACTGGCTGGGAGAGGGAGAATGTCAATCTCGGGATGATGCTGTACTTGGTGTATGCTGTACTCGGTGTTAACTCATGATCATCGCATGGAGAGAGTGAGAGAGATGACTTAACTTCGTGTTCTTAGGTGATGGTAGAGTTGTGGACACCAAAGAGATTGATGAGAGGAGATGGGAGAAATCATCATGAGATACTGGGACTTAAGAGAATTTCGTGTGCGAGTCAATTTACCATCCCTGATTCAGTGGGTACGAGTCACCATGCGGTGGGTAATTACCCCAATACGAGGTCTTCTAAACCCAATCAGGCACGTCGTACTCCTGATTTCTCATATCCGCTCGTATCCTCCATATCGTGTTCATCTTCATCCCCCATCTCTCTCTTTCTCATCCACAACTCTACTATCATCGCAAGAACACAAAGTCAAGTCAGCCCTCTCTATCTCTCCATGCCATGATCATGAGTAAACACCGAGTGCAGCATACACCGAGTGCAGCATACACTGAGTGCAGCATACACCCAGTGCAGCATACACCCAGTGCAGCATACACCCAGTGCAGCATACACCCAGTGCAGCATACACCCAGTGCAGCATACACCCAGTACAGCATACACCTAGGAATGTCTGATGTCCCTTCATTCTCACGATGTCCAGTTGACCCCTGAATGGAGCTTAAGCTTCCGGCGTACCTTCTCACAAATTGACCGCCCCCAGCCAGTTCTCCATAAGCGCTTCAAAGGTAAAGTCACCTTGTCACATTCCCACAGTTTCGAGTTAGCCAACCGATGAATAGGGTCTCAGCACCTGGCGCGCCTCCATCGACCGCCTCCAGATCGACCACCTCCAAGTACTCCTCCAATCTCGCTCGACCATAGCCTGCCGCAAGCGCATCTCCAAACTCGATCAATCACAGTCTCGGAGTGCATCTCTAAGTTCACTCGATCATGGCCTTCAAGTTCATCTCCAAACTGGCTCGATCACGGCCTCGGAGTGTATCTCTGAATTCACTCGATCCTGGCCTCCAAGTACAACTCTGAACTCGCTCGATCGCTGCCTCCAAGTGCATCTCTGAGTACACTCGATTTCGGCCTCAAAGTGCATCTCCAACCTCGCTCGTTTATGGCCTCCCAGTGCATCTCTGAGTTCACTCAATTTCGGTCTCCAATTGCATCTCCAAACTCGCTTGATCACGGCCTTGGACTGTATCTCTGAGTTCACCTGATCGTCATCTTCAGGCGCACCTCCAATTGCTGTCAAGCACCGCCTGCAGAGCCAGTCCAGATATACCGTGTGTAGATGGGTAGCAATATAGATACATAGATACGTAAATGAGAATACGAACTGAATACATCGGCTTTAAACATCGTTGAACGATAAGTAGTAGCTATGATTTGGAGGCGCACCAGCAGCGTTTCCAACGAGGATGTTTTTCCCAGATTGCATTACAGTGATTCAACGTGCTCCCAGGCTGGTGGTCGGCGCTCCCAGGCTTGTGGTCGGCGCTCCCAGGCTTGTCGCCGGCGCTCCCAGGTGCTCCCAGGCTCGTGGTCGGCGCTCCCAGGTGCTCCCAGGTGCACCTGAAGGCCACTTCATCGGTCCAGTAAACTCTGGGATTTGACCACCTTGGGATTCTGGTCCGACAACTCTCAGACACTCTCAGAGGCTCCCAGTGACCAAAATACATTTTGCTGATGAATGTAAGTTCTTATTGAGTGAATTGAATTGATTATATTCCAAATGTTTATTGGGTCCAAATGCTTGTCTGTGTAATACCAAACATCGCGATGAATTTCGGGAGCGCCAGTGTATGAGCCCATCCGCCCAACTTACCGCAGAGCAACTGAAAGAGATCATTGAGGACAAAAAGAAGACCGACCAAGATGAAAGTAAGGATCAGGAGCAACTGGATGGTGAGGAGGTCCTCAATCCAGATAATACCTGTTCAGTATTGAGCACTGCTCTCAACTCAATCAACAACGAATCAACACATGACTGTCTTGATGAGGAGGTCAGGCTACCGAATACCCATCCGAATCGACAATCAACAGATGGACATGTTCCCATCCACCAGTATGGAATTCCAGCCCTGCCCAGAACAAAGAATCTGGTGCACCAGGTCTAGGCCTTATGGTTCATCGTGAGAAGGTGGGTTTCGGATCCTGATCTGCCAGGAGTGCTGGTGGCGGATGAAATGGGTCTTGGCAAGACTTTCACCTCAGTGGCAGCAGCAATAATATGCAAATTGCTGACTGAGAAAGTTGTAATTGGGTTGCCATTGTCGATTATATGGGGGAATACCCTTGACCAGTGGGTGAATATGGCTTGGAATGGCTTTCCTGGGATTATTGGTGACAAACAGGAGTGGTATCCATTGTGGACACAGAATTTAGTGCCCCGCTGTCTTTCAGAGATCTAGTCTACTCCAACGCAGAAGTATGCAGCACTTCCATCAGCCGTTGAAACAATCCTGGTTGCAACAATGCCTGGAGTTGCAGAGACGTTGAAGAGTGTCATGGATGAGATGGGATATGAAACTGATATCATTCTGATTGTCTAATTCGACCCGGAAAATGCGAATCTCACACAGCAGGATCTGAACTCCGGTATTGACAAGCTGGAAAGCCGATGGATTATCTACTTTGTGTCATATGATACCTTAACATCGAGATCAAAACCATTAAGTAATGGTGAACCCTCACACTGGTCATGGAGTTTTGGAATTGTTGATGAGTCCGATTGGTACAAGATGAAAAATAGTGTTGGCTCGCACATTGCGATGAATGGGAGAATTGAATTCAAACTTCAAGTCACAGCAATGCCGGGATTCCAATCACTCTATGACTGGTGTTTTCAGAGTATGTGGCCGATTTCAGGTGCGCCCGACGATCCAGAGGATGAGACTGCGATGGAGATGCGCAGCACCAAGGCACTGTATTCCACAGTGAAGAGTTTAATGCATGTCATCCGGACTGAAGACCATGACGCTCAACGGGATGCGGCACACCAGATGAACCAAATTCCACAGCCCAGGATGATATGCAGGTAGTCCGAAACCATAGTCACCAATGGGAAACCACTTCTTCCGATATCAAATGACAATTCATACCTTGTTGATCACGAATGGACTCAGGCAGAGGTAGCTAACCTAATCACCCTTGTGGAATGATACACTTCAAAAGGTGCTTCAGGAGTCTGGAGGGTACATAGATGGCAGCTGGCATGTGTCTCATTTGTATTGGCAGACACCGAAGATCCAAATGACATTTCAGAAACATGGTACGATCAATGGCCACTCCATACTTTTGGGGATTCTCCAATTTTGTTATGACTTAGAGAAACATAACTGCCAATGCTTGTGAACGAACCTGCGGAGTATCCCGAACCTGACAATGACAACGTATCAAATGATGCGCTCCCGCACGAACCTGAACGCAATAAATGCACCTTGCCCAGTGCACCTCCTGCTCAACAGGCGGTTCTATCTTGTCCACTGCCAGGCCGAATTCGACATTTCAAGTGGTGGCTAAGAAAATGGTTTCCAGGTCTGTTGGGTATTTTCTCCATGTATGCGGAAATGGGCAGCGATTAGTGCAGAGAAATGCAACTCAAATTCCCAGAATAACCAAATCTCTCTGCATTCATAACTACACCAAAAGTGCGTGAGAAAAGCCTGAATCTCACAGCAGCAAACCATGCTGTAATGACTCAGAAGTTTGGGGTATTGAATGAGCAGCACCAGGCATTTGCACGGGTTGTCCAACTGGGGAAAACAGAGTTCCACACATTGTTCCACACACATGGCTATTGAACACTTGACCCAGTGGTTATGATAACAGAGCAAGTGATATCCACCAGCTCTCTGGAGTAGCACAAATGAGAGTCCTGCATGGCCTGATGAGCCGACTGAACATCACAATGTCGATGATATACTGCATCCTGGAGTGTCGGAAAGACTATACCCCGCAGGTTATAGAGCATGGAGGCGTCTTACCGTCAGATGGTGAGGATGAATGATATATATCAGGGCAGTGTAATCAAGGTATGCCACTTTAAACATTCAACCAATACAATCTCACCAACTGATGCAAAATAGTCAAATGGTATGGAGATCAAGGCGCTCGTGAGGAGTCCAGCAGTATTGGTTAGAGCATGATTCCATTTCATGTTAGTTGATTATAGTGATGAATATGAGATGAAGTCAATACTAAACAGATATCTGGTAAACTGAAACATAGCCTCATTTGGATGATCCAATATGTGATGAAAAGAAAGTGCGCTGGTTTAATGGTCGACTATGACATATTCTGCCATTCCGTACATTCCTCATTTGTGAGAATCTGTCTAAGCCGCAGTCCCTGCTCATCTTCATCGTATATTGTTCGTGTGGAAGTGTGATACCTAAATCAGTGAACATGATTCGAGTTCTCAGGTGCACCTGATCATCCAGGTGTGATTCCAATGATTCGTTACATCACTATTTCAAGTGCACCGGACACTAGAATTGCAAAATAATTAGTGATAGTTACTGAATCAACAATGATGAAGTATTCACAGTCAATTGCACAAGAGAATCGTTATCAACTTCTTGACCCTCCTGCGACACATCCAGCAGAGTATATCTCTAATCATCCATTCATAGAAAGACTGTCCAAGCGATTTCGAGTTGCAGTATCATATCCCAAGACACAGCTTGCGTATTCCAGGCTTCGCCGAAAAATACTGCCGAGAATTTCCTCACTCAGGAATGAAGTTCAGGCACACCTCAGATCCACTCTCCTGTCCAGTTTGATAGTTTCAGTTTGGACACTGCATGTGTATCCAAAGGCCAATTTCGACCAGCGGCTAATCATTATTGACATATGATCCCACTCCAGCCATGCCTCCAAACCATGTATACCCACTTCGCATTACCCTTGAACAATTCATTTTGCTCCATTCCAAGCATATTTTCTTCCTTCCTCAATGCTTTGAATCTGTGGCTGACAGCACACACAGAGTGTCATATTTCAGACACTAAACTTTTAGGTCCAGGCGCAGCTCATCCCACTCGGCCCCAGCTAATATGTGAATCTCTACTTGATTGGTATATGAAGGCTGCCACTAAAATGCCATAACTATCATGCTCTGTGTCAACCCATCCATTGGAGGGAGGTACCCATGACTCACCTACCATAGATGCACAGCTCTGTGTGATAAGTAACCACACTTACCTGGATTTTGACTAAGAAGTATGTTCGGACCTATAGGTGCCCAAGATCCTAAAATAGCTTCAGTCTTTCGGGCTCGATAATTGAGCTGCAGCTTGAGAGAGTGAACCTCAAAAGACAGCTTCTAGTCGGCAACTCCCGCTCACCTGTATAACACACTTCCTTGAACAGGCTCAAATTCACAATGCTTCAAATGCAGACTGAACTACATCTTGACTAACTTGTATGTATGGGCTGCCAAAAAGCCGTATCTTAAAATGGATCTTGTGGACTGATTTTCTTTCAAGAGAGCTCGAAGAGAGAGAATCTGAATGACAGTCTCTGCTCCGCAGCTTGATTATTGACCGGCAAGCTCCCACCCACTGCGTATCTTGAACACCTAAAGTTCGTGACATATCATAAACACACTTTATTTTATTTCGGCCAACTTCCGATCCCAAGAGTGGATGAAGAACAAATCCTGATGAAACCTCGAGTTAAGAAAAGGCAGTTTCTGAGAGTACAAGTAATGGTGAAAGTAAGGCGAGCCAGCAATCACCGCCATTACATTAGGTTGATTCCTGAAGGCAGATGCAATTCTCGCTGCACCTCATTTGGCTGTAACTGCATGCTGTGATTTGTCTTTCCGCTGTCAGATGAAGGCTCATGATGTATTCATTTTGTTTTTATGCACTGCTTTGAACCCAACAGTTATGTTAAGTCAATATTGTAGCATTGAGACTTATAATGAGCTTGTGATTAAATGATGCGGTGTTTACGAGATATTGTGCACAACATCTTAATGTGAGGGACAATTTATGACCCATTTCCTAGCAAGCTCGGCATTGAGGAGAACTGGAGTCAGTTAGATTACCCCTCAATTTACATCTTACCTTTACAGTTCTGTCTCTATGTTGAATCTCTCCTTTCTAAACCCAAATTATCTCTTGTCTCTTACACTGACTGCATACATAATATTGTGAATACAGCAGACTCGCACTGCTGAAAGTGAAGTTCTGCTTACAATATTGCCTAGTCGACAGCTAACTCTGCTGCAGAATATTGAAACAACAGATTATCACAAAAATGGGCTGTCCATCCGACTGGCATACCGCATTCGGAGATTCATATTTATCCACTATCAGCAACTAACTCAGTTTGCACCCATGTAATGTCAAATGTTGCCACTCACCAAGGTCCCAACTCTATCCTCCATCCAAGTTCTGCAAGATTCTTCAACACACTGACAATGCTGTGTGACATGGTCACCACTTATATGCTCGAGCTAGAGGCATAATGAACTACCTTTGGCGGAGTCATATGCAGGGGCTATGGTGATCAACCCATTCCTCAGTATTCCGTATGTCTGGCCCTGAGAGCTAGTTTGTAATACAACCATGTTAATGTCTCAAGTTCTTCAAGTCTGTCAAGATCTTCAGGTTTGTCTGGTTTAATTCTAGGTATGTTGGCTTAAACCAACCTCCAATTCTTCCATTACTAGCGTACTTGGATATGAGTGCTAACATCCAGAAATTGGGTGCATGAAAAATCCATCTGATCCAGTACAACTGATACATTCTCAATCACAACAAAGAAGTAGCATCGTCAATATAATTATGAACCGCCTACATGTCTTCCGGACTGTTACCAGTCACGTCTCGAATTGCATCTTCCACGACTAATGTTAGCAACGGGTCCAGGTATCCCGCCTGCAGTTTGGGTTTGGACTGCATCAACGGTTCAGTTTTGTTCCAGAACCATCCAAACACCCAACCTGCTGCATCCTGGCGGGCCAAACCTGGACCCATACCTGTCAATCCGCGGTGTTGCCGGGTTTGGCTAGACCCGTCGGTTCCAATCTCCAGTTCTGTGTTTCAGGTTTTTCTATTTATGGTCGCATTTAGATATCTTACTGCTACTCGCAAAATATTGACTTTGGTAAGATATTGTCCTTTTCGGATGTATCGGCCGCCATTTTAATCAACAACAAGAGAGACACGCTCCCTGCACCATCCTGAGCATGATAGTCAATGGCGAATCAATGATTTTTGGTCTTGCATCATGGGTAATCTAGGTGGCAATTGGAGGCAGATGATCATAAATGAGGTATTGGCCGCATTTCAATTCAAAAGAGAAAGTGACACGCTCTCTGCCCCATTCTGAAAATGATCGTCAATGGAGTGTCAAAGATTTTCAGTCTTGTAAGTCAGGTAATTGAAGATTGATTTGGTCTTAGTTATGCATAAGTGTAGTATTGGCCGCCTTCATAGGCCGAAGAGAAAGCGACACGCTCCCTGCCTGATATTGAAAATGGGTGTCAAAGGAGGGTCAACAATTTTTGGTCGTACATGATGGTTAATCAAAGCGCGTGATGGCCACTAATGTCAATATACGGAGTTTTGACCAGTTTGATAGGCTAAAATGTTCACGATCATTGAGTTGCAGCTTTGAAAACAAACCAAGTTGTGATTGTCTGGGATGCTGTCGCGGGAACATCACTTTCCTATCAGCCTATAAAGGCTGCCAAAACCTTGTTTATAGATGACTGCGATCATTTCCCACCTAGATTACCCCAGATGCAAGACCAAGATTCATTGGAACTCTGTTGACGCTCATTGTCAAGATGAGGCAGGGAGAGTGTACCATTCTCTTTTGCCTATAAAGGCGGCCAATACAATGATTATAGATAACAACGCCAAATTCGCATTGTAATAACCTGACTTCAAGGACGAACAATCGTTGCCACTCCGTTGACACTCATTTTGCCACAGCCGTATCCACATTATGCAACCATTCACTTTGGCATAGAACATCAATAACTGTATTTTGGCAGTCATTCTCTCCTCTTCATGTACGTTTTCCTGTATCACTACATTGTTCTTTAATTGTGCATATAAATATATCCTTTAAAATGTGCTGTATGGTGTCCACTAATTGTAGATAATGATAACACTCAGAAATCCCGGTCCTTTCAGTCGATGCTTGTCTGCACTGTGAGTTCACTCAAAACGCTGCACTCGTCTCCAAAATCATTGTCGGCAGTATTGCCACGCAGCAGATTGTGTACTCAGCAAATCTGCAATAAAATCTTTATCGCGCTTGCTATTCTGGGCATATGCATTTTGATCGAAAAATTGCGTGTTGCGAAACGGATACTGTATATACGCACACCTGGATGGCATCCATTCAATTTCCTAACTTTCAGTTCCCTCACTGTGACCAGGTGGCACAGATGGCATTCTGGGCGAAGGTGCGGCCGGTTCTGGTGGAGGTGCGTTGGTTCCTTTGTGCCTTCAGCATGTCTGCAGATTCATTGCTGTGCCATTTTGGCATGGAAAGCAGCCGTCTGTGTGATTTTAATAAACCATTGCCAGGTGTCTTTTTATCGCAGCCTTCACCTATTCATGCCCAGGAAACTCTACTACTCACTTCTTCTCTTCTTGGACTTCGGTGCAAGGTTTCTTGATCAGGTGTTGCATTTCGCCTATTGGGGCGCACAACAACCCTCCTTTCCCCATTTTGGCAATATTCAGAGCAAGGCGCATGTCAGACTGTTCTGGCTGTACCCGACCTCCTTGCCTCGCCATAGTACCAGACATGTGGGAAACCTAGAACAAAGTAGTTGCTGTGTCTAAGAGGGAGATTCGGCAATTACCTCAACCATATACGACTCCGTAGCCTCGGCTCGGCTCATTACAGCATGTTCAGTCCTCTCCTGGCGACCTCTATCACGAAATTCACCCACGAAGTCCCCAGAGCTGATGAGATCATGTTGTTCAATTTCGCGGACAGTGCGAACGAATGCCTTTGTCGACCATGGAGGCTTGCCCATGTGGGCAGCAATGAATTGGTCACGGAGCTCTCCGCGTACACTAGCGGTACATTAGATTATTTGTCCACCTCGTTCAACATCGATATAGAGCTACTCACATCCGATTGCATGCTGCTTCCTATTATTGCCACGTCCGGGTTTACGTACTTTTTTGAAATGTGCGTCCTTGGTCATTTTGTCTGCTGCTGCAATTGCAACGTCATGGTGGACTAACTGGTGTCTGTGTTGCTGCTTTGTCTCGGCCAGGGTCGCATTCGATGAAGCGCCTGTCGTTCTGCTCAATTCGGATTCAATCACACTGGGCTGAGGTTTTTGTGGACCCCTGAATTGCTGTCGTGGAATAGGTGAGGATGATGATACCGAAATGTGGGAAGTCCTGAGGAATATATTGTAAGCTACAAGTCACAATGGAACAAATGACAGTCAACTTGCACGGTCTACTAAAGATATAACCTGCTGCGTATAGCTGCAACGTGCTGGGGATTCAAACGGTCCCGCGATTTGAAGTAAGTCGGTCCGATGTTGTTTCTTTTCTTGGCTGGGATACATTCAACTGAACAACAACTGAAATCTCCCGTTTGATAGATGTGAAACGGAAATTCTTCGACCGAAAGGACGTGTCGTGATGTTTGTCTGAACACATCACCGGGATCTTACATCAAGCTCATGCTAACCTTCAAGTCATAACATATGGTGAGAGTTGATATTCCAAATGAAATGACGTTCACAACGCAGATTTCGCTTTGTTTGAGTTGATCAAATGTAATAACCTTAACATAGACGACTCAGCGTGCCTCCATATGGTGCATATCTTGCAATATCCAACATCTCGCCCAACAACAAGGTCAACACAAGATACAATGATCAATGCTCGGAAAAAGATGATTTCGCCACGTCCAGTGGGCAAATACAGCAAATTGACCAAGCAGTCCATGCGTTGACGTGACCCAGCGAATGAAGGCAAGAGCGGCTTGTAGGCAGAAAGGGTCCGAGTGTTGGGAGCATTGCGCAGCTTCTAATCCAAAAAGACACTTTCGGTGGAGAAAAAGACGTGAAATGCACTTTTTACCCTGTGAAGAGGAAGAGATATGGATCGAGGTTTATGTGGAGAATGAAACTGCTGTTCGGACACAGCGAGTTCAAGACGCAGAAACAGCGGGGGTGCAAGCGCCGGAAGATATGAGTACTACTGAAAACGCGGGAGGGACAACCAGCAATCCTGAAAAAGTTTTTCAAGAGATGTTGAATGCTATCCGAGACAGTTTGAGTGATCTTCTAAGTTCCGATGATGAGCAGGATGAGGAAGACGAGGAAGATGATGAAGAAGATACAGAGCTTAGCAAGCGGAGTGATGATGATGAACCTGGCTGGGTGATGGGCACAATCTCCAAAACAGTAAAGCACCGCGTTGAGAGTTTGCAGCAGAAGCAGATGACGCTGGAGGAATTGACGCATCCGGGAAGGGGGGACGCAGCCAACTACTGCCGTGAGAGAAATATGATGTATGGGACACCCGACTTCAAGGTTCCAACAGTCGTCAAGCCCAAAATTGACATGACTGCAGCCACACCATCCCTGACAACATTTGGAGAGCAGCTGCAGACTCTTCACATTGTCTGCTGACAATCGCAAATGCCGGCAGTGACTGCTCGACCAGGAAGTATTCAAATGAGGCTGGGTTCAGGGGAACCACTGTCACCCAAATTGATACAGGTTATCTCGCCCAACGCGGCGCGCAATTCGACCCTGGGTGAGGATGCGAAGCCTGGTGAACCCGTCAGCTGTTTCCCAGGCATATAGCATCCCTAGTCAATTACCGTATAGAAATCAGATACAGAAGATGATATGGTGATGGCTCCCGCGTCACCGGAGCAATTGATACCCACATAGTCAATTTTGTAGACCTGTCACTTGTAAAAGCAATTTGTGTACCTATTTTGCTACTTGTCAGCATTTTCTTGATTTCATTGACCGAATTGTACGACATGATATTTCATCAGTGTGTGTGCAAGGGTCGTAAGGACCGTGCGAAAGTTCTAGACTCCAAATCTGGTTGATAGACGGCTAGCGAACTTGATATCGACTTGCCTGTTACGGTTACATTAGAAATCAAAACCTAAAATAGAGACAAAACTTACTAACAAGATTACATTCAGTGATGACCTACGAGTCATAGAAGGAGAGGTCAGTGCGCAGTCTGAACCCTGATGAATGGCGGCCGTCATCCTGTATCAGTCCATGCAGCCAACTGCATAACTCTCCACTCAGACCTGCTGCACATGGTCGAGATTGTGCAAATTGCTTATGGTACATCGTGGAAATCAATGAAAATGAGCTGGAAAGACATCAGCAACGACCCTAGTTTCCCTCAGAAACACCCGGGTGTTCCGGACGGCTCTGACGGCTCTGACGGAACCTCATACCCCCTGACGGAGAAATACAGGCTACACGTCGCCCAGGCGACGGGTCGCGTTGCACACGTACCGCCTTTACTTTTTGGTGACGTATACGCACCATCAGAACGACACCTGTGTTACACTCTTCGCAGCGGCTGCAGTTATGCTGAAGCCGTTTCTTCTCCGGCCGCCGCTTCTTTGGAAATGCTGCTGGTGCACCTGGAAATCATAGCTACTACTTTTCGTTCAACGATTTTCAAAACTTATGCATTCAGTTTGGATTCTCATCTATGTATCTATGTATCTATATAGCTACCTATCTACAAACGGTTTATCTGGACTGCCAGCACGCGGTGATTGTCAGCAATTCGAGGTGCGCCTGATGATGACGATCGAGTGAACGTTCACCTCCGTTACCCCTGTATCTCCGTGCACCCGCCGTCGCTCATTAACGATGTACTTAGAGGCTGTGATTGAGCGAGTTGAGAATTGCACTTGGAGGCCGAGATCGAGTGAACTCAGAGATGCACTTGGAGCCCAGGATCGAGTGAACTCAGAGATGCACTTAGAGGCCGTGATCGTGCAAACTTGGAGGCCGTAATCGAGTGAGTTTGGATATACACTTGGAGGCTGTGATTGAGCGAGTTTGGAGATGCACTTGGAGGCCGTGATCGTGCTAAATTGGAGGCCGTAATCGAGCGAGTTTGGATATACACTTGGAGGCCGTGATCGAGTGAGATTGGACGAGTTCTTGGTGGCGGTCGATGGATGGCGCGCCCGGTGCTGACACTCTATTCATCAGTTAGTTAACTCGCAACCGTGGGAATGTGACACGGTGACTTTACTTTTCAGCTCTCATAGAGAGCTGGCTAATGGCGGTCGATCGTGTAGGGAGGCACGCCGGAAGCTGACGCGACATTCAGGGGTCAACTCGTAATCATGAGAATGAAGGGAAGACAAACAATCTTGTGTGGATGCTGTACTCGGTGTATGCTGTACTCGGTGTCAACTCATGATCATGCCATGGAGAGATTGAGAGGGATGACTGAACTTTGTGTTCTGCGATGATGGTTGAGATGTGGATGAGAAAGAGAGAGATGGGGGATGAAGATGAGAACGATGTGGAGGATACGAGCGGATATGAGAAATCAGGGGTACGACTTGCCTGATTGGGTTGGAAAGACCGTATATCGGTGTTATTACACACCGGATCGGGACTCGTACCTGCCGTATCGGGGATGGTAAATTGACTCGCACACGAACATCTCTTAAGTCCCAGTTTCTCATCATGATTTGTCCCATCTCCTCTACCATCACCTAAGAACACGAAGTTAAGTCATCCCTCTCTATCTCTCCATGCCATGATCAAGCGTCAACCTGGCTCGAGGAGCATAGGATGAGGGTGAGAAGTTATGATACTACCCGGCCGCGAGGTTTCACGCAATTGCGTGGATTCACGAAATCGTGGAAAGAGCAAGTGAGATCACTGGGAAAAATGACGTTACGCAACGCGTAACTCATAGAGAAGCTGTTTTTGGGTCGGTGATCCATAGCATA
>Ga0307515_10002532_pt1 | contig 39515 bp, 14 predicted proteins | sample 17_EM_MG_FD_194513 | JGI IMG/M metagenome (GOLD analysis project Ga0307515, IMG submission 194513) | Populus trichocarpa ectomycorrhiza microbial communities from riparian zone in the Pacific Northwest, United States - 17_EM | ecosystem: Host-associated > Plants > Roots > Unclassified | place... | reverse complement strand
TATATGAGTTGATTTTCTTATTGTTTTTTCCAAGCATTTTGAGTATATATTATACAGTGTTGATTTATGTTAATTTAATTATTTTATAATTTTATAAAATGAGTTTTTTTTAAAAAAAATTTTAAATAATTACCGATGGAATTTCTGTCGGTAATTCCGTCGGTAAATCCGTTGGTAATAAAAAATTATTATTACCGAGGGATATACCGACGAAATGAAGCGGGTAATTTTATTTTTTTATTACCGACGGACAAAAAATTACCGATAAAAGATTCACCGACGGAGCATTTCCGTCGGTGATGTCGTCGGTAAATTAATTACCGGTGGAATATGTGTCTTACGCCGACTGAAAAATTTCATCGGTAAAACTGTTAAATCTTGTAGTGGATCACTGTTTTTTTTCTTTTAAATTACAATGCTGTAAAAAAAGATTAAGATGAGAAGCATTGAAAAAAGGAGAAACAAATAGGTGCATTCACTAAGTTCTTACAAAGTTATGACATGTTAATTGCCATAGTAAATATGTGTGTTCCCAACTCTAAAACAAAGAAACTAGAATATCAGTTGTTTCTTTTTCTTTTTAATTTTTCTAACTGTTTAATTTTTATTATGAATTCATTGTTGATCATCATTGATATAAATTTCACGTTATATTTATGTTTGTTTCTCTCTCTTTTTATATTTTTATAGGAAGATAATATAATTGAAAGAGTTTATTGACTAATTCGTAGCTAACATTTAATCCATGAGAAGGTAATGAAGTTCACTTTTTTTTTTAATGTTAGTGAAAATGATAAGATGCTTAGTCAATGTCATTGTTATATTCAGAGGGTTAATATTCATACCGAATATAAAAGCTAGAGCGAGTAAGATTTATTATTATGTTATTTATTTATTTTTAGGGTTTTTAATATTGATGTTAGTGAAGATTGATACGTTTGTATTTTCATAGAAGGAGCTTTAGTTGTAAAAGCAGAATGAGAGGAAGAGTAAGGAGAGTTTTGAGCTATCATTTGCTAATGATTTTTTAAAATAAAAGTGATGAAGATGAGGGTGAAAATAGTCTGAAATCACATAGTTTTGCATAGAAAGTTATTTACTTTCTTTGTTGATGAAGATACAAAATGTTATATTTTTCTCCCTTAATATTTAATATTTTATACTTATTTAATGTCTAAATATACTCATTATTTTTATATTTTGATTTAGGATCCAAATGAAGATGTTAAAGGCAAAACAAAACTAATTTGATAATTTTAGATAATTTCAACACAACTTAGTAATTTGAGCATAACTCTCTCATCCGAACTCCGATTGAGATGACTCAAAATACTATGGAACCCTAAGAAATAGATACAACTTTCATGTTTCGAGGTCAAAATGCTATGGAACCCTTAGGAACAAATTTACACTTATACTGCCAACATGCTGGAATGTCCTTGGGCATGCAACTCTATTACGATTTGATTTATTTTCAAAAGCTTTTAGACTTGGTGCATACATTCCAGCTGAAGACATCATTTTCTTTGTTATATTAAAAAAAAATAGTAATTAAAAAAATGAGAGACAAATCTAATATATATATAAAAAAACAACCTAATCTAAAAGGATGAAATTGAAAATAAAAATTAATAAAAAAAAATCCAAAACAATCAAAGATTAATAAAAAAAATGAGGACTATAATTGAAAATAAAATAAAATGAAAGGACACATTTTTTTTTGTTTGGCAAGCGAGCATCTCAATGCCATGAGAGAGAAAAGAGGGGTGAAGAAAAAACCTGATTGCTGTCAAATCATCGAGAACCACCATACATAAGCCCGCCCAATGGAAGCATCGCCACTCATCGAAACCGGTGACATGGTGATCTAGCATTTTTGGCCACTAAAGAATGTTTCATACGCCGCTTGAATGTGATGGCTACTCCCCCACATGCAAGCACATTCTCTCAAGATGCCTTGCAATTTTATTTTTATTAATTTTATACATCTAAACAAACCAAACTAACCTTCATTCGTAAAAATGAGGAGAAAACGTTCGGAAAGCCCTTAGATGGTAGCATATAAAATTTTGTTCATAAAGGCTTAGAAGTAATTAAATTGTATATTAAAATCAATTTAAGAAAAAACCCTTCCATGGTAGTCTAAAAAATTGTCTATAACGGTTTGGTAGTAATTACATTGTGCAACCAAATACAAACTAACCACATTAACCCTTCAATGAAAGTTATTTTTTGAATTTCTTTTAAGGATATTATAGTATTTGCACTATTTATTTTTTGTTTGAAAATCCTAATCTAACCAGCAAAAAATAAAAATAATCATTAAATCCCTATGCAAAGATGATCCGACCCCTCAAACCAAGACTATTTTTTATGAGTAGAGGGGAGAATAATTATTTTAATATAGTAATCCATTGTGATCTATGTTTATTAGTACATTGAAATGGCCATGCCCTTTAAAGTTTCTTTTAATTTTAATATCATTTAAAACTTTTAATGAAAACTCTGGACCACACTATTTAATTTTGTTTTCGAACTTTCACATTAAGGGGCATTAGATTTTTTTTTGCCTCTGCGTTTGCGTCAACATGAAGCATTCTTGCTTGAATTCCAAGATGGCTTTGTGTAATCTTTTCCATGGAATTCTCCTTTTATGCATGAGCTTCAGCTCGGAAACTGCTATAGCAGCTACTTTTTCAAATGTGTCCGATCGACTTGCTTTACTAGACTTCAGGAGACTGATAACTCAAGATCCACACAAAATCATGAGTTCATGGAATGATTCAATCCATTTCTGCAATTGGGTTGGTGTTTAATGCAGTTCATCTAATGGAAGAGTTGTAACTTTGAACCTGGAGTCTCAGGGTTTGGTTGGCTCTATACCGCCTTCTGTAGGAAATCTTACATATCTGACAGGCATCAACCTGCGAAACAACAGCTTCCATGGTGAACTTCCTGAAGAGCTGGGTCGTCTATCGCGCTTGCAGCATATCAACGTCACCTTCAATTCCTTTGGTGGGAAGATTCCTGCTAATCTCACTTACTGCACAGAACTTACTGTATTTAGTGTTGCTGTCAACAAGTTTACTGGGGAGATTCCACACCAGCTTAGTTCATTGACAAAGTTGGTCTTCTTGCATTTTGGAGGTAATAACTTTACAGGAAGCATCCCATCTTGGATAGGGAACTTTTCTTCTCTCTCTTCTCTGTCACTTCCACTGAATAATCTACGAGGAAGCATACCAAATGAACTTGGCCAGCTAACTGGATTGGGTTATTTTCAAGTTTATGGCAATTATTTGTCTGGTACGATTCCAACTTCAATTTTTAATATTTCTTCTATATACTACTTCTCTGTTGCTCAAAACCAGCTGCACGGGCAGTTACCCCCCAATTAATGTAGGTGTGACTCTTCCTGCCTTGGAAATATTTGCTGGGGGTGTTAACTATTTTACAGGACCCATACCTGTATCACTGTCCAATGCTTCTAGACTTCAGATTCTTGATTTTTCTATAAATGGTCTCACTGGAACTATTCCCAAAAATCTAGGAAGCTTGAAAAGTTTGGTTAGACTCAATTTTGATCTAAACAACCTAGGAAACGGGGAAGTGGATGGTTTGAATTTTCTTAGTTCTTCGGCCAACTGCACCAGCCTAGAGGTGTTAGGTCTTTCAGAAAATAATTTCGGAGGAGAATTGCATAACTCCATAGGGAACCTTTCAACCCAGTTAAAAATTTTAACTTTAGGACAGAATTTGATCCATGGAAACATCCCTGCAGAGATTGAGAACCTAGTTAACTTGAAACTCCTGGGATTGGAAGGTAACTACCTGACTGGCAGTGTTCTTGATCTTATCGGGAAGCAGAAGAAATTAGAGGGTTTGCATTTGCATGTCAACAGATTCTCTGGATCAATCCTATCAGCCCTTGGTAACTTGACCAGATTGACTAGGCTTTTCTTGGAGGAAAACAGATTCGAAGGAAACATACCTTCAAGTCTCGGAAACTGCAAAAGTCTGCAAAATCTGAATCTTTCGAGCAACAATCTGAACGGAACCATACCCGAAGAGGTTCTTGGTCTTTCATCTCTCTCAATTTCTTTGGTTATGTCTAATAATTCCTTGACTGGTTCCCTATCATTAAAAGTAGGTAACCTACACAATCTTGTGGAGCTGGACATATCAGGAAACAAATTGTCAGGTACAATTCCTAGTACACTCGGCAGTTGTATCAGTTTAGAACGCCTTCATTTAGAGGGGAACAAGTTTGAAGGGCCGATTCCAGAATCTTTGGAAACTTTGAGAGGTTTGGAAGAACTAGATCTGTCAGAAAATAATTTAACTGGGAGGGTCCCTGAATTTCTTGGCGGGTTTTCAGTTCTCAGGCATCTCAATCTTTCTCATAATAATTTAGAGGGCGAAGTGTCAAGAGATGGTATATTAGCAAATGCAAGTGCCTTCTCAGTAGTTGGAAATGATAAGCTCTGTGGTGGTATCCCAGAATTGCATTTACCTCCATGCTCCAGGAAAAACCCCAGAGAACCTCTTTCCTTCAAGGTAGTAATACCAGCAACAATTGCAGCAGTATTCATTTCTGTTCTATTGTGCTCTCTGTCAATTTTTTGTATCAGAAGAAAGTTACCAAGGAATTCCAACACACCTACCCTTGAGGAGCAGCAAGTAGGTATTTCATACTCGGAACTCATAAAATCAACCAATGGATTCGCTGCTGAAAACTTGATTGGTTCTGGAAGTTTTGGATCTGTATACAAAGGAATTCTTTCTGGTGAGGGAACAATTGTTGCGATTAAGATTATGAACCTTCTTCAGAAAGGTGCTTCAAAAAGTTTCATTGATGAATGTAATGCTTTAAGAAGCATAAGGCATCGTAATCTCCTGAAGATCATCACTGCTTGCTCGACCGTTGATCATCAAGGTAATGATTTCAAAGGTCTTGTTTTTGAGTTCATGTCTAATGGCAATCTAGACCAGTGGCTACATCCAACAACTGAGCAGCAATATCGAACTAAGAAATTGAGCTTTACTCAAAGACTGAATATTGCCATCGATGTTGCTTCTGCATTGGATTATCTCCATCACCAATGTAAAACCACAATCGTTCATTGTGATTTAAAGCCAAGCAACGTGCTCCTTGATGACGATATGACAGCCCACGTTGGTGACTTTGAATTAGCTAAATTCCTTTCTGAAGCATCCAAGAATCCCTCTATAAATCAATCAATTTCTGTAGCTTTAAAGGGTTCAATTGGCTACATCCCTCCAGGTATGGGTCTTAATCTGACGAATCATCTTGAACTCATGATTGCTAATTTTATCCCTAAATCGCAACTACTTTTGCACAACTCTCTGCTGAAAAGTTTTGTATCCGTCAAAAAACTTGCTAAAATCTGTGAAACATTCTTTTGTACATTACAGTTCATCTGCTTTGTTTATCTTAGTGTCTAAATTAGAATGGCATATGAATCTCTCAAAATGATAGTATACTGCCACTTGCAGAGTATGGGATGAGAAGCGAAGTTTCTGTACTTGGAGATATTTACAGCTATGGAATACTACTGCTAGAGATGTTCACAGGAAAAAGACCTACCGATGACATGTTCGAAGGTGATCTAAATATTCACAAGTTTGCTGATATGGCTTTCCCTGGCAATGTCATGGCTATCATTGACCCATCGATGCTAGCTGAAGAAGAGATTAATGAGAATGAGGTAAATGAACATGGCATAGAAGAAAGAGCAATAATCCACAATAATGATTTTCAAGTCAACAGGACAAGCAACATTGAGGAATGCCTGGTGTCTCTTATGGAAATCGGACTCTCATGCTCTAACAAATCACCTGGGAAACGGATGGCGATGAACATAGTTGTGAATAAATTGCAAGTAATCAGAGATTCATTCTTTAGATCTATTAACAGGTTAGGTAAGAATGTTGCTTTATATTTTAAATGAACATAGTGTGAACTCGTAGCTTAGGCTGGACTGTCAGCTTAGTTATTACGAGGTAAAAAACTCTCATGTTGTCATTATATTTCTACCGTATAACCAAGAACATGTGTTAGCAAACCTTAAAAAAAAAAAAACCTAATGCCATATTTGCCAGATTCCACAAACTATTCCATTTTAGCAAAACAAATATCAAAACATTTTCTAAACATCCAGTAAATACTAACAACCAACTCAAAGTACCAACTCAAAATAGGATTAAATAAGGAAAAACAATATTTTTCATGCATTAATCAAGATACAAGCTAAATACAATGTATCACCAAAACAAGTTCAAAACATTATTGAAATATAAAATGAAAAGCTAGAGTTGTGTCGGATAGACATCATCTACTAATTTAGAGAAGGTTTATACCTTTGAAGCTTCAAAACAGTGGTTGTTGCTTTTTTGCTCTCTTTTGCAAAATTAAACCTCCACAAATTTCAAACCTTTCAAAGCTAAAGAAACACCTGTGCTAGGCTCATGAACCTTCACAACTATTTTTCTCAGCATTTTCTCTCTTCTCTTCTTCTCCTTTTTTTTTTTTTTTTTGTTTTTTTGGTTTTTATTTTCCAAGGTATTTATAAGATTTTGCTAGGTTTTTGATGGATTCAATTAATGATTTATCAATGTTTAGTCTTGTAATCAAAATGGGAGGGTTTTGGACAAATTTTAACAGTTGGAATTTATTATTGGCTTGTTTTGCAATGATAGTTTTGTAACAAACTTAAATATGATTTTTACAAAACTTGGAGGGCCATTACGAGGTGCTAAAATAATAAACTTGAAGGGTTCTAAAGCTCGAGGCTCATCGTAGGATGGATTTGAATCAATATTTTGGCTTATTGGCTAGAATTTACTCATAAACAAGCTCGTTTTTTAAATTTAAACTCAAAAAATAAATAAGCATACCACATTAACAACTAACCCAATCTTTGGATATTTAACTAGTCATGTCCGTGTACGCTAGGAGTTAGATTTCAAATTAATTTATAATACAAGAAAAGAAGGTAATGCATTAATATGTGTTTTTCTTATCATGATTTTTTTTAATTGAAAAAACAAAATAATATTATTTGTGTTTAATTGAAAAATAAAAAAAATATGAACTCGTAAATAAAAAAATATTAATGTCAATTAAATACTAGAACCAGAAATCTTGTTAATAAAAACAAGAGATAGATGCACATGTAAATATTGAATATTGAATATTTTTTTATTTTATATGTTTTTATTTAATGAAAATTACATCATGCCACTTATTATTTGATTTTTTTTACTTTTCCTTCATAGTTCTGAAAGTCAAATTTTTTTTAGAGTTTTTTAAAATCCCATGAGGAGATATATGGTTATGGCACTACTCTACTAAGTTAACAGTTTGTTTGTGTGGCTTAACCACGTTTTTTAATTTCGTTTAAATATTTTTTTTAAAAATTATTTTATGTATGTATTTAGATCGATTTGATATAATAATGTTAAAAATAAATTTTAAAATATATAAAAAATATTATTTTAATATTTTTCAAAGAAAAAAGTAAAAAAGTAACCTATAATACAATATTAAACACTATCTAAGAATGTCTTATTTGGCATTGTGATGCTACCGTCCTTTTAAATATTTTAAAATATTTTTTTAAATTTTAAATTATTATTTTTTTATGTTTTTAAATTATTTTGTTATGTTAAAATTAAAAATAAATTTAAAAAATATATATTATGTTGATGTATTTCAAAAAACAAAAACCAAAAACACAGTTAGGATTCACCCTTGTCTGCCATTATGGCGTGGTGCTATCTTCCTATTTCGTCGAAGATGTTGGTCCTATCAGAGTGAAAAAAGCCCCTTTCTTCCTGCATGCCCAGTGTTCGAGTGCCGGTTTAGTCAAACCAAGGAAAGAGAACCTCGAAGCCTTTCTCTCGGAGATAGGTCATTCTGTCTAGTTTGATGTTATCCTTTACCAGCCCCTTTATTCTGAAAAGAAGGGTTTTCTTTATGATGCTGATTCAATGGTTTGAAGGTCGCTATTTCATCATGATGAAGGAGCCCAGTTGCTGATTGTCTCGACCCAGAAGAGGTAGGGTAGGCTTGTTGAGTAAGTGACAATGTCACAACGCATTCGAGATACCTTTCGGTAAATACTTGAAGAAAGCATCTTACAAAGTCTACCAATCAATAATTTGGAACTTGTTGGTTAATCATTTCTTTTCTTCTTTTTCCATTTTTGAAAAGAAAGTTCAATTAAATCATGAAGAATTCTTTTTCTTTAATAAAAATTAAGTTGTGACGCTCATTTTGGACTGTAATGGAGAGGAGGCGGCTATCAGGATTCTTTCGACGCTTTCATACACGGCGACCTTGATGTTTGAGCCTCTAATCTTGGTGCCCAAAGCATGATATCTAGAACGGGGAGGGAGGCATTATTTCGTTGTTCTTTAGCAGATGGTACGGGGAGAGAGAATGCATTATCTACTGCAAAAATATGGTCGAAAGACCTGCCGACAACAAAAAAAAAAAAAAAAAAAGGATTATATTTAAAAAAAAAAAGAAAAAGATTAACAAATAGATGTCCAAATTTTTATTAGGTTTGGGTGGTGGCTAGGATTTTATGTTTGATAAATAGAGGGAGAGTGGAAATTTTATTGTTTTATATTAGCATGGGTTTTTTTAGTTATTAATTGAAATAAAATGATAATTTTATAAATAATTTTAATTTTTTGTTGATATTTTTTTGTGCAGGTATATACAGCTTATAGACTATGAGATGTAAAGTATAATTTTTTAAATACAAAAATAAAGTGAAAAAATAATCAAACTATAGGATCTTCAATATAATTTTTCCTTTTATTTATTTTATCTTATGGTTGCTAAGAACAAAATATTTTTATTATTATAAATATTTGATATAAATATAATTTATTTATACAAATATAACAGGAAACAAAAATTTAAAATAAGGTACAGTAATCTCTTTGAAGTATTATAAAATTAAAAAACAATTAAAAAGATTAATTACTATTTTAAAAAGATAGAATAAATAATTTAAAAAAATAAGAGAGAGCATATTAATTAAGATTTAAATAAAAAATAAATGCAAAGTAAAAAAAAATGAGATAGAGGGTATTAATTAAAATTAATCAATTTATATATATAAAAAATAAAAACAAAAAGGCAAAGCATTGATAGGACAAGGATGTGCACCTAGCTAAGGATCCAAAAACTCAAGCCTCTGCACGAATTTTTTTTTTCTTTTGAAGGAGCGTCTTCTATTCCATTTTTTTTTTTTTAAATGAAGGCAAATAACCTATCATCATTTCCGCTATTTTCCAGTCACCTATGTTAACCAAAAAACTAGCTCCAAGTTTTGAAAGTCTGAAAACTTATTTTTCAACTTGTTTTTATTAAAAAAAAATCTTCAAAAAAAAAATATCATATAACCCTTATTAAATACATTTTCAACCCCAAAACAACCTCTTATCTCTCTAAAAAAACAAAAGTTAAATGAATCCAAAAATATATAAGCACCGATCTATTTTTTTTTCAACAAGATTAGAGGACAACATTACCTCCATCAAACTCTACTTGAAAAGACTAATTCATTGAAGCTTAACCTTTTTGGTGGCCAGAATATTATCATCCGAGAACCTTCTATCTCCTTAATATTTTTTTGATGATTTTCTCTCTTTTCTCAATATTGAGGGCTAAAACATATAAAAATAAAGTTTGGGATGGAAATATAAAATGCAAAAATAAAAAAGACCAAACAATAGATAAATTGAAACTTTAGACAACAAATTGAAGTTTTCCATGCCAACATCCAAATGGGTTTTTTTTTTTTTTGTTAAATTTGGTCTTACTTCTTCTAATTTCTTTTTTAAGCACATATAAAATTTTATTTCACAAAATCCATTTTTAATTCATAATTAAAATATTCTTTGATACTTTTTATATGCGAGAGAATGTGTAATGAATCAAAACAGGAACAGTGGGTTTTTATTGAATTTTCAATGTTCAAATTACAATAAAGATAAATTTGAAAAAAAATAAAAAGAACAAAGCTTTAAATAAACAATTGAAAGAACAATCCTAATCTAAATTTCTAGCAAGATTGGAGGTAGCTCGGGCCTTCTGGGTGATGAGATTTGTTTCAAAGCTTTTTCCTACCTCTACTGCCAATCATCTCCTTCATGTTTATTAGTAAATTTTAACAGTTTGAATTTTAAATGAAGATTTTGTGATGAAATGTTGTGATCCTGGACTGATATGAATTTTGACTCATTCTTTATTTTCAAAACATGTTCGTTCTCTTTTTAATATTAACCCTTTTTTATGGTGTTACATCATATTGCCAAATCTTTCAAGCAAGTTGAAGATAATGCTACAAAAAAAGAGCAACAGGTTGAAGAGAGTGTTACTGGCTCAGGTTCATCATCAAGCAAAGACGTTTCTAGTCCAATTCAAGGGAGAGTTAGAAGGACACCAGCTTACTTGCAGGATTGTGTAAGTGGTGAAGGGTTATCTGACTTAGATGAAGAAATTAATTTAATGTTGTTTATAGCCTCTAATGATCCAATATCCTTTGAAGAAGCTGCCAAAAGCCCGAAGTGGAGAGAAGCAATGGATTTGAAAATCAAATCCATCGAGAAGAATGGAACTTGGGAGCTGACTACACTTTCAATTGGAGCCAAACAAATTGGAGCAAAATGGGTCTTTAAGACCAAGCTAAATGGGAATGGAAAAGTGGATAAACTCAAAGCGAGGCTTGTAACAAAGGGATTCTCACAGAAATTTGGAATTGATCATACCAAAGTCTTTGGCACCTGTAGCTCGATGGGATACCATTCGAATGATCCTAGCTCTTGCTTCTTACAGAGGTTGGGATGTGTATCAGCTCGATGTGAAAAGTGCATTCTTGCATGGGGAGCTGAACGAGGCAGTGTTTATTGAGCAACCATGAGGCTATGAAATAAAGGGAGCAGAAGACAAGGTTTATAGACTCAAGAAAGTTCTATACGGATTCAAGCAAGCTCCTCGAGCTTGGTACAACAAACTTGAGTCCTATTTCATTAAAGAAGATTTTGAAAGATGTCCGAGTGAACATACCTTGTTTACAAAGACAGTGGAATGGAAATGTCTTATTGTAAGTTTATACGTTGATGATCTTATTTTTACAGGGAATAATATAGCAATGTTTGAAAGGTTCAAGAACTCTATGAAACAGGAGTTTGACATGTCTGATCTTGGGAGAATGAAATATTTTTTTGGCGTGGAAGTTGTGCAAAATAGTGAAAGGATCTTCATCAATCAAAGGAAATATGCTAATGAGGTGCTTGAAAGATTTGGCATGAGAAACTGCAATCCTATCAAAAATCCAATTATACCGGGTTTCAAACTTGTAAAAGATGAAGGTGGGGTAATTGTTGGTGCAACGACATACAAGTAAATGGTGGGCAGCCTCATGTATTTGACTGCCACCAGACCAGACTTAGGTTTTGTGGTAAGTTTAATCAGCAAATTCATGGAAAGGCCAACTGAGTTACACCAACAAGCTGTAAAGAGAGTTCTTTGTTACATAAAAGGGACTACTGAGTTGGGAATCTTTTACAAAAGAGGTGAAGAAGAGAAGTTGGTAGCCTACTTGGACAGCGACTACGCAGGAGATAGTGAAGATCGAAAAAGCAAATCAGGATACGCATTCTTGCTCAGTTCAGGTGTTGTAGCATGGTCTTCAAAGAAACAACCAGTAGTCACTCTTTCCACTAACGAAGCTGAGTTCATAGCTCCTGCCTCTTGCGCATGTCAAAGTATATGGATGCGTAGGATTCTTGAAAAGCTTGGTCTTGAACAAAGTAAGTGCACTGATATATTCTGTGATAACAGATTTACTATTAAATTATCAAAAAATCATGTTATGCATGGAAGAAGCAAGCACATTGATGTTAGATTTCATTTTCTTTGTGACTTAACAATGGATGGAATTGTTAAGTTAGAGTATTGTGGTTCCAAAGATCAGTTAGCAGACATTATGACTAAGCCTTTAACACTTGAGGGGTTCATAAGATTAAGAGAACTGCTTGGAGTTTGCATGGCACCAAATGTAAACTGACTGCAAATTGCAGGTTAGTTTAAAGGAGAGTTTGTTGGGTTCTTTTGTTGACTAAGTTCAGTTTGATTAGTCTTTTAGATATTGCTGTTTTGGTTAATAATGTCCTGATTTTTAGGACCTCGGTTTAGATTTGATTCTCTTGTAACCAATTGACCACGTCTTTAGTGGTTCTGTAATTTTCTGTATTCCTGCTGTGTAAAGGCTGATATAAAGACTTAGTTCTTCAACTGCAATTATATGCTTTTTGCTTTTAACATTCATTTGTGTAGTTAAGAGCTTATGAAAATAACATATTCGAGGTAGCTCGGGCCTCCTGAGTGATGAGATTTGCTTCAAAGCATTTCCCTGCCTTTACTGTCAATCCTCCCCTTCATTTTTATTAGCAAATTTTAACAGTTTGAATTTTAAATGAAGATTTTATGAAGAAGTGTTGTGATCCTGGAATGATATGAATTTCGACCCATTCTCTCTTTTCAAAACGTTGTCGTTATCCTTTAAATATTAATCCTTTTTTTTTATGGTGCTATATCGTGTTGCTGGAGAGAAATCTCCTGATCCACATGTCAGCCTCTAGTGAAAGGAACAATTATAGTCGTCCATGTAAGTCTCTCCCCTTTAAGTCATGCATTCATCATCCATTTGCTAACCCATTAATTTCTTCTAGTAGGTTCTTTGTTTCTTCTCAACCATTCAACTTGTTCTTCTCGGTTCTAGAGACTATCTTCATTGAGAGAGAAAAAAAACTCAGAGATAATTATAGTTTTGAAAGAAATCTCAATATATAAAATCATGCTAATATAATTTAGGAGAATAAAACTGCAAATAAAAAAGTTCGATGACTAAAATAAAAAGTAAAAATTACACTATCCATATTAAAAATGCATGTAAATGAGATTTGCATTGCTCTTCTCCTTGTATATTATATTATAGTTAGGTAGCTTTTAAAGTTGCAGTTTGAAAAAATAGATTTAAAAAATATATATAAATTATAGTTTTTTTAAATTAAAGTTTTAAAAAAGAATTTTTAATGAGATCTATATAAAATTATAATATTTTCTAATTAACTAAACATTTTCAAATATATAATTAAAATAAAATATCAATGGCTACACACCGCATTATATAAAGAAACAGAACCTTACGAAACTTACAATACCTCCATCACTCCAAGGAAATTAGGATTTAGGAGACCACATTGAACCCTTTTTTTTAATATATATTTGAATTAACAATATTAGTATTGTCTGAAATTAAGGTCTCGGTTGAGAGCAGCTAGCACCGACTGAAATTTAAAATCTACAACTATAATTTATCTTAGGTGGCCTTTTCGAAATGCTAACAATTTCGAGAGGCTTAGATTCTCAGGTTGAGTGGGTGGCAGATTTAACTCTCCCACACATGGCAGGCCTCCATATTCATTTATCCTCTCGAGAGGCCCCACCACCATTATCACCATAACCACCTGTATCAGATTACTTCATAATCAACAGAAACAGAACAAAACAAGCAAATCCTCCCCACCATTATTTCTCTGGTCTCTGCGGCTGCAGCCTGCAGCAGCAACTGGACTGCTGTTATTATCAAGTGATGAAAACCCTAACAAGTTCTTGTTCAAACGTCATCCTTGACAAAAAAGGAGACAACAGACCCGTTTTCTCTTTCAGAGAATTGAGACATGAAGTTAGTATTTTGCCATCAAAGAAGCTTGTTCATAGTGTTGGCTTCTTGCATTGGCTATGTGTGAAACATAAGCCTATCTGTCCAATTCGTGTTTCTTCTTCTTTCTCACCTGAGTCCCAGGCATGTAATCTTTTCTGTTACTTCTCTCTTGCTCTGTGTATATCATAGTATTCAAGTTTCAGGTTTTCTAATTCTCCAAAAATACTCATGAATACATTGACTCAGGGTTTTTCTTTTTTCTTTTTTTCTTGAGAATTTTTTAAAAGAGAAAACAGAGTCCTTGAGAAGAATTATATCAAAGAATATAGAAATTATGCTTAAAACACATCTCTATAACCTTTACTTGTGTTTATTTTTCTCTCCAAGGAAATTTGATGGATGACGTTATAAGGTGCTAATGGGGTGAGGACTTGTTGTAGGTATACTTGAAATCAGTGTTTGATCTGAACTGGTTTTAATTTCTTCCTTTAGGTAGACTTGGAGGCTGAAGATGCTCAAAACCAAGAAACAAGTGAGTAATTCTTTCCTTGTTTAGACCTTGAGATCTTTTCTTCAATCCTTGGTCTCAACAAGACATGCTTATCTCTGAGTGCAGATGATTCAAAGACAGTTCATGTCAAATTCCAGCTACGGAAGGAGTGCTCCTTTGGAGAACAATTTACCATAGTAGGAGATGATCCTTTGTTGGGATTATGGGATCCTGAAAGTGGAATACCATTGAACTGGTCAGATGGGCATCTTTGGACTGTTGAGATGGTAAGCAGAAACTATTAAACAATCTATTAAATGTTGTTACTTTACTGATGCCTCTACTGTTTATATAGGATATACCAGTTGGAAAATCCATCCAGTTCAAGTTCATACTAAAAGGAATTGCTGAGAAGATTTTCTGGCAACCGGGTCCTGATCGAATTCTCCAAACGTGGGAAACCAGTAATACCATCGTAGTTTGGGAAGATTGGGAAGATGCTGCATTGCAGAAGATAACAGAGGAAGAACCATCTGCTAATGGGAGTGAGGAACCTGTTGTCAACCCAGAATCGCTGATTGTTGCCGAGAACTTGACTTGTCAAAAGGAAGAGGTGGTTTCTGATATGAGCAATGGAGCAGTTACCGTGGATGTGAGTTCTAACCCAGAAAAGAAACCATCGCCAGTGACTTGCAAGAAAGCAATTGTTGCTGATAACATTTATCCTGTGCAAGAGAAACCTCTAGCTATTGTAGCAGATAACATTTCTCCTGTGCAAGAGAAACCTCTAGCTATTGTAGCAGATAACATCAGTGACTCAGAGGGGGCTTCTGCTGTGGATGTGAATGTTAGCAATGCAGTATTAAGTGAAAAGAGAACCAGTCACCAGGAGGAAGAACGGAGAACTACATCAAGCAAGAGTACAGTGGTTAGAGAGGATGTTGTCAGAAATGATGATGCTCCAACAGCCATAAACTCAGCAAACTCTGATGTCCAAGGAAGTCTGGTTACTTGTGGAGGAGATGCTGTTCTGGTTACTGGCTTGTCTGCAGCAACAGGGATACCAAGTGAAGCAGCTATTGAAAGTGAAGAAAGATGCCATGCCTTTGATGCCTCTGTTGGAGTTGGTGAAAAGAATCACAATTTGCCAGAGGTAACTGCCTGATTAATGTATAGCACATCTTGTTTCTCTCGATATTATCCTTACCTTTCGTTTCTGCTACCAATTTTACTTTAAATGAAATAAAGTTGTTCTCCATTTCCATTAGCCGATTTCTCCAGTTCCAGAGGTTTCATTCCACTGAATAATCTGGCATTAATTTGTGTCTTCTTGAAAGTAAAAAATTATCCACAAATAAGAATACTCGAGGAAAAAACAACACATTGCTTCTCTAGAACTACTCGGGCACTTATACAAGCAGGTTAAGGTTATTGCAAACTGTAATTTACTGATCTGCAAGACCTTGTCTATAAGTATATGGCATTTCTGCCCGTTATTCTCTTCTCCTCTATTAACCGAGTCCTAATAATATTCAGTTAGATGAGAAGCGTGAAGTCGGTGATGAACCACTTCAAGGAGAAACAATGGATGGGTTCAACGATGAGGAGCGGCACAGCAACGAGATCATACACAAACCACTGGTGAAAGAAGTAAAGTGTGATGTTGATGACAATCCACATCGAGAAGAATCAATCAAAGGGCTCGATGATGAGGAGCAGCACAGCCATGAACTCGTATATAAGCCACGGGCCAAAGAAGAAAAGAAGCAAGAGTTTGTAAGAAACTGTGTTGTTCAAAATGACCTGCACTGGATACAGAAGCTGCTAACCAGTTTAGGGTTGCTGTAGCATCAAGAAAGCAGAAAAACAATTTATTCTATGCCTGATTCTGTGCTACCTAGTTGCCCTACATTTTTGAAGTGGCCTGGGCAGCGAGACAATTGCCGCTGTGTGTATAGACGATTGTGACTAAGCCATGATGTTGCTGTAATCTATTCCACTAGATTGCTCAAGTTTTGTTCTTTTATTGTTTTATAATGCAATATGTACATAGTGACAGCTTATTCTTTATCATGTGTAACATGGAGATGAGAACAATGGTAGTTTTGCAAGGAAGACGCTGTTATTTTCTCCTGAATGCTGCAGGTTGAAGAAATGTGTGAAAGCAGTGCTAATATTCCTGTACTGTCTGTTATTCCCAGCACAAACAATGACAATTACATATTGTTTTAGTTAACTCTTCACAGCAGCCCAGATGATGGTAGTATATTCGAAGGGTGATTTACCTTTAAAGCTTGATTCCCTGTGCAATCATAGAAATTATAATTAGGGTTCCATGAGACAATTATCCTGCGCACCAATTGATGGTGGTTTCTTATGTGATGGTGGAAAACACAACTTTCTGAAGTTACAGCAATTGGCCAACACTTCCTAAGAAGATTAAAACAGCAGGTAACCTCGAGAGTAAGCAGTCAACGGTGATTCTGGAACTCGTCCCTCCTCCCATTTGCAGTAGTTGTTCTTCAATTAATTGTGTATTGTTTAGGGGGGGCGGCAGAGAAGCACAATCATAGCCATATGACAATGCACTGGAAACAATGTTGCTCTTTTACCAATGACGTATCGTCTGGTCTGTAATCAAAATCTCGAATTTCTACAATCGAAACCAAGCAAAAATAAGCGTACGTCGAGGGGAGCTTCATATTTTTATTTTTATTTTTAATAAGATCGAGGCCTGCTCACTGGAAACTCCATACCTAAGCATTTGGTGGTTCAATCCCCAAGCTGAATAGCTCCGTATGCAGGCATATTTTTGTATCGGACGAGACTCCAAGCTTCCAGCCAAAAGCTGTGCCCCGAGAAGAATCTGCCTGGCCTGATTACCACAATTCCACATAGGAACTTCCGCATATTAGTCACATGCCTCACGGTTCCGGAAATAGATTAGGTTCTAACAGATTTGGTACTGCTGATTCTCCCAGCAAGGACCATTCGACATGCTGATTAGGTTCTTTCAACGACCTTTAGCCCCTTCAAATTTCAGGCTTGAGAAGACACAGCTATACAACTTTTCAGCCTCCAAATCTGGCTCAGTGAGGAATGGCATGCGTTACTACAGAGGGCACCAAGCCAACCAGCCAAAGCACATATTCTCTCTCAAGATTGACATAGACCAGTCCGTGTTTCATCTTGTACTGCTAAACAAAAAATTAGTCATTGTATAACGCTTTAAAAATATGCAATTGCCACCATAGAAATAATCGAAAGTATTTACAATTGACGAGCGCTGAATTATTTTATAAGAACGGTGCTGGAAGCGAAAGAATCGGTGGCCACTAAACTAGAAACCACATTTCTGCTAAAGTAACTAACAAGAAGAGTTACTGTAACAAGTGGACTGGAGGAGAAGATTCAGCCAGAACAGCACCATGTGAGTTTTAAGCCAAGCTCTGCCCTCATCCTTGCGAGCTCCGCCCTTGTCATCCCCCCAAAATCGAAAAGGAGGGAGCCGAAGGAGGATAACAATGTGCCTATCTTTCCAGAAGAGCAAAATTCAGATGCAGAATTTTAGATTCAAAAAACAAAAACCTTCAAATCATTCATCGTTTTCCCAATATCTTGGCTTTTATCAAACGTGACTCTCATTCTTGGATTGCCGAAAGGGTAGACTTTGTGAACCACACAGTTCTTCTTTTGACCGTTTACTTGGTATAGATTGTGGCGATCTGGAAAGATAAATCAAACCATAACAGGAAGGCATGATCAGTTCAGGAAATTATTACACAATTAGTAACTGAAGTAGGAAGCTACCAAGCTACCATCATTAAAAGTATCTCCAGACTAGACGCGCCATAATTTTCCATGACAAGAATGCAAATGGACCAGATTATGTCAATAGATACACACCAAAACAAAGTACAGAACAAAACAATGTGCCGGGAAAAATTCATGCTCTACAAAAATCTGATAACGGATTATGAGAGATCACAAACAAAGGCACAAAAATGTCATGACACTACCAAATAACCCAGAAAAGAAGCACCATGCCCTCCTATTTCCTTCCAGCTTGCAGCCCAGAAAGTAGCAAAGTTTATAATTCCAAATGAATCTCATTTCCATGGGTTGGAATGACATTCAAAAAAGCACATGCTATGTAGGTACAGTATAAGAAAGCATACAGAAATACCACAATAAGGTACAGAATAAGGCAGGGCAAAAGGGCTCAGCAAGGAGTGCATATGGATGTCACGTGTGAAAATCCAAGGACAGGGCCCCACAAAAATCCTTCAAACACAACGTCACTTGGAGGACCCTTAATGGATTATCCTTCTAGGAAGAAAGAAAAGCAAGAACAATGCATATGTATGACTTGTAGCATAAGCATCATGAATCCCAAACCACCTGAATAAGCAAACCCTCTAAGATGCCCACAAAGAACCGAATTCACCATTATAGAGAGCCCATTGAATTCCACATGTTCAAATAAATCCACTTCATCACTCAATAAAAATGAAATTCAACTAACTGAAAAACAGAGCTTTTGATTCAAATAGAGTAGTTGGTGAGCAGAATCGCTAGTCACGCTAATCCCACTCCTCAAACACTAACTGAAAAAAAAATGTCTAAACTGCTCCCTCTGCGCTATTATGATGTCAATTTACAATTTATTAGCTATAAAAGGAAGAAGCCCTTTTGACATTACCTAGGGGAGTTGGCACGTTTCTGCTGTTGCTGATTTACCATATTGGATGTATTCAAAAGTTCAGCGTCAGCAACCTGCAAATCATTTTCCAACAATACAATAGATGCACATTAGGCATACAGACAATGTATAGTCTTAGAAATGGAGTTCTTATGGCGTTTTATGCCATTCTGATAATCTCAAAAGTGAGAATGCATTTAACAAACTTGAAAATCTCTGTTATACATTTAAAAAAACATTTAGTCCTTCAAGGTCACATAGTCAGTTTAGTGCCAAAAACAAATCCAAAGTAGCGAAGACTATGAGACAGGGAGAGGTGTTTGAAACTAACAAAGACTAGTGATAAAATGGGCCACATGAGAAGTTTGCAAATTCTAAAATAAATAATTGTGCCTCCAAAATTATGGAAGATAAAAAAGTAAAAAGACATGCCCATTGAAAAGAACAATAAAATGGTAAACCAACTCTGAAGGGAATGGCTGATTCAACTACATGGGAGTACTTGGATAATGGGCCTGACCACCAAGTCTTACCTCTTAAACAGGAATAACTGGAGCCTGGTTAAGGGCACAGTGGCGAACATGAAGCCAGCTTTCCCTTTCACTGTTTTAGCTCCCACATCTTGGTGCAATGCAAAATCCAAAAGGGAGTGGTTTCTGTTCAGATAACCACTACCCAATATGGAAATTTCTTGCCAACATACCCTTATCCAAGCATCACCTATGTTTTTGAACAAAGGAATCAAATCAAGTACTGAAAGCATCATAAAAATATCCGCACCTCAGAAGGACGTTCTTTAGCTGAACCATCTTCTCGTACCAGATCACTTGATTCAGGACTGCTAATGTCCCATACAAATCCATTCTCGTTCCCAATAGAAAGCTTATCGAAATCATCATCCACAGCACCAGAATTGGGTGAAACATATGCTGCATATTTTTCTGAGAACAATAAATACATTCAGCACCTTCTTATAAAACATATGGGTCAATATTCAAGATTATCTAGCGAAGGAGATGCTGAGATAAGAATAATAAGTCTTGCACCTATCTAATTTATGTTAAACCCAGTTAACATATCCACTGGCAACCAATATGAATATGCATAACTATCACATAACATCAATTCTTTGACTATAGAAATAATCAATGTTTATGTGCTTACCATTTAATGACGAGTTCACACACAACTAACCTAGACCATGCAAATATTTAACTCCACATTCATCAACATTGCACAAAAGAAACAAAAGAAAAGGAGTATAACAATTACAAAAAAAAAAATTATTTTCTCAAACACAGAATTATGAGAGAGAAATGAGCTAGAGAGTAAATTTACCTGCCAAGCTGCAAAGTGCATTCTCAGCTGCTTGCTGTTGTGCATCCTTCCGTGTTTTACCCATTCCAACACCTATCTTTTCACCGGTGAACAAAACCTAAATCATTTAAGTCAGCAAAATGAGTTTGTGGGAGTCCAAAAGCAGCATGATATTGCTTAGTCTTTTTACAAGCTACAAGCTAAAAGGGAAAGATAAGTACACAAAAAGAAGAGATTATTTTGTAGCTTCATGAAAAAGAAAAGTGCTCTTACGAGACAGAAGAATACAGGACAAATTATTGTAGGAAGAAATGTTCATGCAAACTAATATGTCAAATGATAAGTGGTCAAATGTAGATCCCTGAAATATTAAATGATTGATTAGCATTGAAAGAGCAATTGCTGCATCAGGTTGTATAAAAACTTTGTATAATTGTTTGTATGTATAGCATTACTCATCAGAGGTGTTAGTAAAAGTGGACTTTAGCCACAGAGCTACTAAAACTCACACAATAGCCCCGAAGGTTTGATGCAAGTTTTCATCCTCTCAATTTTCTATTCAAAGGGGCCTTTCAAAAGGAACGACCAATTCAGCAGCTCTTGTTAATCTCAATTGTAGGAAGCATTTATAAACTTCCAAGAGTTGATAGGGAGTTATCAATGAAAAGCAGAGACAGGAGAAGAAAATGAAGTGGAATTTTCTCTAGTGAAGAGATGATCAAAGATAGATACACTGAATCATTGATCAGGGAAGCCTCTGTCCCATTAAGGTTTTGATGTAAAACATAGATCCCTCTGAAGTCAATTTTTTCAGCCAAAAAATAAGTACTGCCTTAACTTCAAAAGCTCAAGCACCAAAGTCTAATTTTACAAAAGTCTGGATGGGCTAAAAAATAGTTTACCCAAAATATAAGCTTAAAGCTAGCACTAATCATAAGGTAATCCTCTCATCATCACATATGTATGATCATCATACATGACTCATCCACAACACGAAACAGGTCTGTTGCAACAGGAATGTTTTCAATTGGGACACTCAATCACATAGTAATTTACTGTCGCAGTTCACAAAACATGGATAAAACAACAGCCAATAGTATATGACTAACAAAGAGAATTTTAGGGTGGGAGAAAAACCTTTATAGTAAAGAAAAAAAGCAACTCGGGTTTTAATACAAAATCAACAACGCAGTGGGAGAAGTTACTGTCAGTTGAGTAAAACTGTAAAAGGGGAAAAAGTTAAAAGCAGAAGCAGAAGAGTGAACCACACTACTTTCACAAGGCTGGAAGAACATTTTTAAACTAGAAGTACAAAATACCCTTTACTTGCTTGAGTTTTACAATAATCTCACTGAGGTCAACTTCATAAGAACAGTGCAAAACACTTCATTTTGTAACCGACAAACAAATTTTCTTCAGAACTCAACGGGACCTCACTCCACTACTTCCAACATGGATACACCATTGCATTTATATTATCATATCTCTCTAAAATTTTCCTGATGAAAACAACATTGCAAGAAAGAAATGAATGGGAGAAGAACAGAAAATTGGCAAACATAACTTGGTAACAAATTTCAAGTATTTATTCAAACTCCAATTACAGTACCAAAAATTTATGTCCTTGAAGTAAGCTCTCAGATGATTGCAACAACATAAAATTACAAAGCTCATGAACTTTTTGTGAATTATTCAAAGAGTATCAAGAACCAGAAAACATGAGGGTAGGCAGAGAACAAATTTTAACTGACCTCGACAGAGAATTGCAAATCCTTACTGGTGCTTACAACAGATTTGAACTCCACCTGCACATAAGCAGATGATAAATGATCCATAGAAATAAAGAGGCGAGGCAACCATGATGAAGCCCAGAACCAATCAGTACCTTGGATCTGCATCTCCGTCCAATTTCTTGCAGCACTCCAATAGACAAGTGGGATGGTAGCAGATTGAGTTTCCCAGCTTCAGCTTGGAACTCTCTGCTACTAGAGGACACATGATTCTGAGACATGCCAGCCTCTGCAGAAAAAAAATTATATGGATGAGGATGGCCTTCATACCCACTACAGCAACCAGTGGGCTCATCATTGCTTCTAAATATGTTATATAATGATACATCCACAAGTTTGATAAATTTTTCTGTTATGAGACTTGTATTGTCTCTCAAAAGGCTCCGATATTTCGATGTTAGATCAATCAATCCTGAAACATTAAGTAAGGTTTGAAAGTTGTAGCTATATATGATTAAAAGATGGATTTGCATACATATCTACATATACTGAGCAGGCCTGATGGTTCAACACAAAGCATGCACTCCATCACTTTGCACTTCAAACTATTATAGCACTAAAAAATTCATATGCTTGATGGCTTACCTCCAGCAGGAACAATTTGTTTATGCATGTCATTTCCAGCAATTGCCTGCAAATAAGTGAAGTTCTTCCTCAGTTTCTGATGCTAGAAATGATCCCTATGCATTGAAAAATAGCAAGAGCTTCAAAATACAAATTTAACTTAATTTCAGACAAACCTCTTCAACCTTCAATTCTGAAGAATGTGAGACTAAACTGGAGGGAGCGGGAGCAGAGGCTGATGCACCATGAGCAAGTGGATTCTGCAGTCCTCTCAGCTTATCAGATTTTAAAGAATCCAATTCTTGAGCGGTTGCTGAAGGTCGGTTATTTGATTGTGCTCTGCTAGTATCTTCTTCCACCAGCCAGCCTCCCTGTGGCTGTAGAGAGGATAATGGTATTGCTGCAGGTATTCTAGAAAGAAGAGGGGGTTGACCAGAATTTTGATTCCTTAAATCTCGTCTAACAGGAGCACCAAGTAAACTAGGTTCTGAAATAAAGAGGTTTAAATTATGGAATGTAAGTTTAAGTACTCTAATGATATAGATAAGCAGAAATAAAATCAAGACCAACTGCACTCCATACTCTGAGAAGGCAAGAGTGTGGCCGATAAGGTTGGTCCAGCAACATTTGGAATTATTGCCACATTAGGCTGGGAGATTTCAGTTCTCAATTCAGCACTATTTGTAATAGAATGTGGGGCTGATTCCATGACAGTCTTGCCATCCTGAAAGGTTTAAAATATTTAAGCACAGAGCTGAGAAAAATTATCAAGTTCTATTACATGCCAAACGACCGGAGAATCAGAAAACATGTTGCTCATAGGCACACATGTTTAATATTGCTTTGCTCTCATTTGTTAGAAGCACATGCAGTATCCAGAATGAACCTTGTATTTCTCAGGTGAAGGCAAGCAGGAATTTCTCTCAACCAATTCAGATCAGGTTCATGAATCTCTTCAACATGATTTTTTAAGACTTACCGATTGATGCAATCTTCGTTCAGCTTCAATGCCACTCATTCCTTCACTAAAAGGAGCAATGTTATTGCCATTGGGTACAAAACCACTATCCTGTAATTCATGAAAAAGATTGTTTGATAATTTAAGAATATGATCAGAATGTTGCTTGAAGAACCCAATATCTCAATTCAAATACCTCTGTCATCATGTAGTTGCTCACATCAGGAGTAGGAGGTAAGCTTTTCACCTCATCTTCATAAAAGACTTCAGATATTCTTCGTATTAAGATCTCATCAAACTCTCTGTGAACATAACATGTCACAATGCAGTTATAAATAATCCTCATGCAATAACAGTAACTTAAAAGTACTTCATATGTATAATCTTAGCATCTCTTACTTGAAAAAACAACCTCTGACATTGCATGCAACATTTCTTGCCACACATAGGACTGGAACGGCGTTCGCTGTCTAGAGAATAGAGAGAATGAGCCTAATAAAGATTTTACTTGGAAGGTAACGTGAGAAAAAGGAACAAAATTTAACAAATAAGTTCACATGGATATTTTTTAGTACCTCTGCTTGAGGAGCATAATAAGGAGTGAATGCAGGAACTACATGAACTCGAGGTTGATCCATGTCTTCCCAGACTTTTAACCGGTCATCTATTACCATTGCCATTTTTGGATGGCACATGCCATCTTGGAAGACATTCAATAAAGATTTCTTGGAGCCTGCTACAGTAAAAGGTATTCTTATTGGTCATTAGTAAAAGGCAAGGTGGCTGACATGACAACTGAAAACACAACACACTGCAGGTTGTTTATGAGCAGTGCCACTTCAATTTAGAAAACCTTCATCAACTTTGGCTTTGAACCATCCCTTTCATATTTGAAACTAGAGACTAAACAAACATATATGCCAGATGCACCAGAACATAATTCACAATAAAATTTTACAAATTTCAAAGGTAATTGAAGATGCACAAAGTTCAAAGCAAAATCAGAAATCAAAATATTTTCAAAATAGTAGTGATCCCATACTTGCCTGATTTAACACAAACTACACGGTCTGAGAGTTGCTTTGAAGCTATCAAGTGAGCCTCTGGGTCAAGAAGCCTCCACATTTCTAAGGCATAATCTCTTTCAGCCATCGTACAAACATAAACTTCAAACCGTTTGCGTCCCTTTGCTGTTAAGTAACTTCTCAAATCTTCCCATGCCGGCCTTAATCTCACAAGCACACTCGTATCACGAATCTACACAAAAAAAAAAAAACAAAAAGTTACCAGTAATCACAAGAAAATTTTTGTTGTCTTGTGTATCAGAAAGCATGGCTGATGACAAATTAAGGAGAAGTCACTCTCCTACTATATTGCAAGAAAACCAACACAGAAATGCCAGATAAAAAGTAAAATTAAGCGCCTTAAGAAGTATGGAACCTTCCAAGCCAAAAACTTTCAAGGAAGCACATAAGTAAGGTCAAACTGATCCAAAAGAATGATGGTCCAAATTTAGCCAAAATCAAGGATTATTAAATGAAAATTGAGAACTCTCTAAACAAAAGTCTAATTTTAACAGCTATGCAAGCATATAATCAAAATATGTAAATATCAAACGAGAATATGCAAATACATCCATTTTTGTATTGGAAACAAAAGGCTTTTGAAACTAAATAACATACAGGTGTTATGATATATTGGAACCAATGAAATCATTAAGATGAAAGAAAATAATATGAAAACAATTGCACTTGTTTTGATCTTCTCATAGGTCAAGGAAAAACTCTCATAAATCATACTAGCGTGTAATAGTATTAATAGTTCCAAATGATGTAATCAAATTGCAAATATACTCTTTTCCGCCCAGTTGACATCAAATACTCTCTATTAGAACACACTTTTAATATATATCATAAAAAATAACAAGTAGAGAATTCCACGGAACAAATTACTAAAAGTAATAAAACCGGAAGAAACAAACAACATCAAGCAAATCATACCTCTGGATTGATGCGAGTTAGAACAATATTTTTCTCTGGCAATCTAATCACAGGTCTAACAACTCTCTCATGGCCATCCGATGATCGCAAAACGTCCTCCAGTTGAACCTTGTACATCTTTCCATTATCCATAACAACATCATTCTCTATATACTGCTTCAGAAGCAACCGATCATCAATATACCTCTTCATCTCCGCAATCATTCCAGATACCCTCATCGGATCTTGCTCCCGTCCAATCCAACCCCTAAGAGTCTCAATCCTATCCTCAAACAACTTCATCGTGTTCGCAACAATAAGTGTCTCATCAAGATCAAACACAATAGAAAGACACCGCATGTTGAGCATCCGTAAACACGAATCATACAGACCTACAGGAACCGCAAAGCACCAAAAACATGGAAACTTCTTTTGCTTGCTTGGCATTGCCACTAAATGAATCTCTTCATCTCCAATCAAAACCACCGCCGTCTATAACAACAAAAAAAACAAAGTCAAGATCACCGCATTCTCACTTCTCCCCTTCTTAACTCAAACTAAAGATTAAGGACAAAATTTTTAACTGAATGAGTCAATTACGCTGTAAAATTAGGCAAAACAAATCAAAGAAATTAAAAGAAAAACAATAGACCTTGACTTCGTGGAAGCAAGAGGCATGGAGATTGATCAAATGAGACTGTTCCATAGGAGAAGACGATTCGAGCTTGCAACGGACGGAAAATGGAGAGATTGTTTGGAGAATTGACAGAGGAGGACATCGCTCACTTTGTTGAGAGATATGATGGATGCGAATCTCGTTGTTTGGGAACAAGAAACCCTTTTCCGTCACCGGAATAACATCCAGTTCTCCCAAACATACCTCTCCGTGATAAACTGGGGATTTAAACCCTAAACGACTCATTTCAAAACAATCAAATCAATTACCACGACCAGGAAATTATGATAGAGTGACAGAAACAGCAATGCCTGTGAATTTTCTCACTGCTGCTGGTCTATCACTACCAGGCCTGACTGCACAGACACACTCTCTTTCTCTCTCTCTCTCTCCCTCCCCTCGCTGCGTGTTTCTCTTTCTAAACGGTTTTCAATGGGAAGAAAATGAGGGTGGAGAGGGATATTTATAGGGGATGCGGCAGTTATTTAATGGGTGTGGAATTTGTTTGAATTTACGAAAATCCCTTTTTTGTACGGGTAACTTTGCCATTGTAACCTTAAAGCGTAGTTTTTACATTTTAAAATTTTTTTATTTTAAATTATTTTTTTAATTTTAGATTTTTAATATGTTAATATTAAAAATAATTTTAAAAAATAAAAAATATATTATTTCAATAAATTTTTAAATAAAAAACATTTTCAAAACCATACCTCCAACAAACATGCTCTAGAAGATTTGAAGATTTAAAAGGGATTGAAAATTTAGATTGGAAATGTGGATTTAGATGATTTGATTGATATGAAAAGAATGAATCAAGACTGCTTGATTTTTTTTAATTAGAAAATTTGTTTGTCTATTCTTAAATTAGACACAATTACCAAATAAAGTTAATGGTGTGTTATAATAATTATATCATAAATTAAATATTTTATATTAGATTCCAATAAACTTCAAGAAAAAAAAATTAATTTTACGTATTAATTTGACTCGATTTGAGGAATCACAAAAGTATGAGAACTAGGTGATTAGGGATTTTATATTGTCTTTTTCTAAATAAATAAACCGAAAATAATTTATAAAAAAAATAAATTTTGATTATAATTTACAGCTTTCATAAGCAAAATGCAATTTAAACTTTGAAATTGCTTTTGGCATGATAGTTACTTATTGGGAAAATAAAAACAATAATTCATGTGATGTATAAAAAAAATATTGTGATGTATAATAAAAATATTTTGTGTTGGTGCGTCCCAGTGACTAGAGAGTCTGGATATTTAAGGGCTCACTTGAGTTAATTAAAAAATATATTATTTTAATTTTTTTATTTAAAAAAATACAGGCTAATCTATTATTAGAGGTGAGTAAAAAAACCAAAAAATCAAAAAAATAAAAAAAAAATAACTGAAAAAACTGAACTGTTAAAAAAAACCGATTAAAATTTTGAAAAAACCGACTGGTTCGGTTCGGTTTCAGTTTTATAAGCTTACAACCGAAAAAACCGAACCCAAACAAAAAAAAACTGGAAAAAAACCGAGCCAAATCAGAAAAAAAAACCGAGCCAAACCGAAAAAACCGAGTCAAACCAAAAAAATCGAGCCAAACCAATTTGAACCGGTTTTTGTCCTAAAAAACCTAACCGAAACCGGCCGGTTTGAACCGGTTTCGGTTCAGTTCCGGTTTTTTTAAAAAAAAATCAGTTTGATTATTTTTATTTTATAAAAACTGAAGTGAACCAAAAATAATCATCCCGATCTATTATATCAATTAACTCAACTCCTTCATCCTTCATCCTTCATATGGATCATTCCCACACGACAAAGGCTCATAGTCGTATCGAACATAATTTTTATTTCTCTCTCTTTCCTTTTTCTCCATTTGTTTCTTCTTTTTCTCCATAAACTTCAATAATTTCCATCAAAGATACTAATAGCATACGTGTAGGTTTCGATGCAAATATCCATTCGCTATTTTTTTTTATTGGACAACAACATGACCAATCAAATGGTTGTTTTATATAAAAAAAATATATAAAAAAAAAATGGTTGTTTTATATAGTCAATAGGGAATAAGATTTCCTTTCCAAGATCAGCTACATGTTTCACAGGTTGCGCATCTTGATAGACTTAAGTATTCACAATCCTTGTAGATTAGCCTAAGTTATGCTAGCGTTGTCGCCCTAGAGTGGTGAGCTACGCTCAATTCATCTTTCCAATGTCTTCCCTGAAATGAATCTAGCACGAACTTACATTATTTTTATTTTTCTAGTCAAAAATTTAATCATTACTTATTTGAGTGAATTAGTTTTGGAAAAATATAATTGAAGGCTTAGTTTTTACTATGTAAACCTATAATAAAACCAATCATACCTTAATACATTATACTATATTTTAAAAGACGTGGAAAAAATATTGTGCATTTATTGTTTATATAGACTTATTATACTGTGGACGATATTGTATCGTCATGAGACGTTGTTTTTGTTACTTTTTAGTTAAAAAGTATTGTTGGGTGTGTTATTTTTTCTATTTTCTGTGCCAAAAGCTATTGGGTTTGGCTTGACAGCCAGACTCAAATCGCTTCCAACAGGTGTTTGGTTTCGCTCGCAACCAGACCCAGATATGTTCAATTTTATTTTTTTACCTCTTTAGATATTTTTTTCTTTTCTCTTATGTAATTTTTTTCATACAGTAAAGAGAAAATAAATTGATGAGACTTTTTCTATATTATATAAAAGTTGGATAATGATAATTTTTTTTCATTTGAGGTCGGGTTTGTTGAATTTCTTTTCTCCCAATAGAGTTTGGCCTTATTGTCCAGCACGTCCCCAATAGAGTTGGACCCCGCTGCCCAACAAGACCCAATGTTTTTGGATCTGGTTTCGCCACCAGATCCAACGCTTTTGGGTCTGGCTTTGCCTGCCAATAGGACTCAATAGAGTTGGACGTTGCTGCCTAGCAGAACCTAATTGTGTTGGGTCCTGTCTCCAGCAGGACCCAATAGCGTTGGGTCCCGCTACCACCACGACCCAATACCATGGGTCTGACATAGTTGTCATCATAACTATCAGGCCCGGCCCCTCGAGTCAACCCAAGACTCGGGATCTTGATCGGGTTTATTTCATTTAAAATTTAGGCCTGCAATTGACCCAGAGTAAATCGGTGGACCTGCTGATTCAACCCAGAATTCGGGTGACCAAGCAAAAACTCGATAAAGATCCTTTTTTTTCAAATGTGTTTTTTTTTTACCCCGAGACCCCTTGTTTTATATATTTTTCAGTTGGTTACTAACTCATTTCAAAGTTCACTATATAAATACTAAAATAATGTTTTTTTTTTCAATGTGGAATTTGAAGTCCTTTAATATATATACTCTATGTTTACAAGAAAAAAATTATGTTTTTTCAATATGGGATAATAAACTTTTTTGGTTTAAATACTTCAACTTAGAAGAATAAGATAATATCTTTTTTAATGTGAGATAAAAAACCCTTTTGAAATAATCTTTTAAACTTAATTATTTACAACATGTATAGCATATATCCACATGGATTGTTTCTTAATTTTTTCATAAAAATATTAAAAAATCAAATATTTTTTAAAAAATTTCCAGGTGACCCAAGGCCTTGGCCGGGTCTGTTTCATTCAAAATCCAGGCTTGAAATTGGCTCGGAGTAAACCGGTCGACTCATCGAGTCAACCCGAAACTCAAGTGACCTAGTAGAGACCATTTGTTTTTCAAATGTTTTTTTTCTTATACCCAAAGACCTCTTTTTTAATATTTTTCAATTGGTTACTAACTCATTTCAAAATTCACTATATAAATATCATAATAATATTTTATTTTTTCAATGTGGGATTTGAAGCCCTTTAGAATATATACTCTATGTTCATAAGAAAAAAGTTATGTTTCTTTCAATGTGGAATAAAAAAGTTTTTTTGTTTAAATACTTCAACTTAGAAGAATAAAATAGTATCTTTTCACTGTGGGGTAAAAAACATTTTGAAATAATCTTTTAAACTTAATTGTTTACAACATATATAGCCTATATCCACATGGATTATTTCTTAATTTTTTCATGTAAAATATTAAAACCTCAATTTTTATTTTATTTTTCTATGCTGACCCGAGTCAACCTATGTAACCTAGGACTCAGCCCCTTGGCCGGGTCAACCCCCAGGCCGGGTTTGATAACTATGGTTGCCATGAAAATATAACTTTAAATAATGCTATAGAAAAGAAATAAAGTGATGTGGCCGATTAAAAAAATTAAAACCAAAAACATAGACAAAACCCCCTCTCTTTTATTTTGTTCAGGGGTCTCTTTTAAAAAATATTAATTTTTTTGTTGTGTTTAATTTTCGGAGTGGTTTTCTGATTTATCTATGATTTTGTTTTTATCTTTTATATAAATAGACTATGTTTTTGAAAAAATAAATATTTATTTTTAGATGATATTTTCAATATGTGTAGTCTTACATGTTATTTTTTATTTTATTTTATTCAATCAATTTAATATCCTATTTTTCAAGATTCAATATCTTGATTTACATTTATTTCTTGGTTTTTCAAGTTCTATTTTTAGGTGTTAGTAATAAATTTTTATTGATTTATTAACGTACATAATTCTTAGTTTATTTGATTACATATGTGCATAAATTTTTTGATTTATTATATTTTTCGAACTACCAAAATATGTTAAAAAAACCTGCATAAATAATATTTTATAAAAAATAAAAATATTTAACCCTCGATGAAATGAGGTCACCTGGCTAGTTAATGTTTTAGCTTCTTTCACATGATAAGATTAGAGTCCTGATAACTGAATTTGTATCGGTTCGAAAAGTGATTATCTTTTACTTTTGTAATCAAGGCTTGGTAGACCTTTCAGTGAAACAAAAAACAAAAGAAAAGAAAATTATATCATAATTTATATGACTATAGGTTTTGTAATTAACTACTTCTATTTAAATAGGGGTATTTTTATAAATACCCAATAATTAAGATAAAAAAAAAAACCCAGTTGGTAATATATGCTCTTTTATTTTCCAGACACCCAAAACCTTGAGGTACATAGACAAGAAAGAGAGATCAAAGAAAAGGATTGAATTAGGTTCAAAATTTCATCTTTTGAGCTTTAAATATTTATATCTTTTTTTTTTTAGTTATTACTGGGATGATTAATAAAAATCTAGGAATTAGGAGTTAGGATTTTATTAATATTGTATTCTAAGCACTTTTAGCAAATAAATTTCTTATTAATGAGATCCTTAGATCATCAGATAGCCAATGGAAATGGTCTTTGCATGTTTCAGATATATATTGTGAAAATTGTAGCAAAAGTAAGGTTTTGGAATAGTGATGAACTACATGTAAAAAAACAAAAAAAAATATCAAGACGATGTAAATATCTTTTTAAAAAAATTAAGATTTTAATCATTGACTCGATTGGGTTTAATAAGTATAATTAATTTAATAATATAGTTAGAAAAGAATACATTAACAACAAATTAAGCAAAAAACAAATCAACAATGATTCAACGGAAAAGATGAATGCTTACCAATATTATGGAAATATATCTTTACAAAACTCTTAAAAGGTCAAAATGATCTTATTTTTTACAAAATAAAATTAAAATGAAAACAAGATAATTGCATAAAAAGAAAAATAAAATAAAATAATTAGAATCTCAATTCCTAACAAATAAAATATTGAATGAAAAAAATTGAAAAGAAAACAATTTAAAAAAAACAAAAAAAAATTAACCCGAGTCTATCCGATCCAACACGCTAAATCTTTAACCTAGTCGTGAAACCGGAATAACCTCAAAAAAAGAAAATTGAATAAAATTACAAATCTCAATTCTTAAACCAACATTATATTGAAAGGTAAATTAAAAAAAAAAACTAAATTTTTTTTTAAAGCAACAATAAAAAACATTTGAGTTAACCTTGGTCAACTTCATAGAAAAGAAAGTAAAAAAGAAAATAATGAATGCCAATATCCAAGTAGCCCAATGTTAAGGGATAAGATTAAAAAAATAAAAAAATGACCTAGAAAGACTGAAGCTAACCCACTTTAATCTTCAAAACCCGTGACAGGGATTATGAGAAGGCAAATCCAAAAAAATAACAATGTTAAATTCCCAACCAACCAAAATAATTAAGGATAAAGTGAAAAAAATAAATTTAACAAAAAAAGATAAAAAAAATATAGATTTGAAAAAAAATAACACAAAAGAAAAGGAAAATGAAATCAAATTATGAGGGATGAAATTGAAAAACAATTTCAATTAAAAATGGATAAGAAAAAAAAACAAAAAAACAATCAAAAGAATAAGGATCAAACTTGATATAAAAATCAAATGTAAAAGGATAAGATTGAAAAAAAAATCAATTAATAATTCAAGATCAAATATATTGCAATAAAAAAAATGAGGATCCAATTTGATTCAATAAACAAATAACCAGACTTCTTTGATTTTTTTGCAATGCCCATTGCATTTTTCAAGGGGGGAAAAAGAAAAGAGAGGGAAGAAAAAACACGTCGTTAGAGCTCAACCGCCACTCGTCCAGAGACATGTCCTGCATCACTATAATGGGGGCGGCAAGATGCATCAAACACCACCCTAAAAGGCATCGTTAGAAGTCTAGACGACGCCGTACATGCCACCTAAAGGGTGTGGGCGGCGCCAACCTTTGTTTTATTTAAATAATAATTGTTTTTAATATATTAAAAGACTTAATTACCTCTAACTCCTTATGATAATAAAAAAAAAAAAAAAAAGAAGAAGCTAGAATGCAATGATGAAAGCGCCTCTATATGCAAAGCCAAGAAAGTTTAGTTTCAAGGGGCATTTAAGTTATTGTATTGTGCAGAAAAATTAAATAGTTAAAAACATGCATTGACCTAAGTTAATTTAGTAAATTTATTATGCATCAAAAAATAAAAAAAGATTGATTCACCATGTTTAATTTTGCAATGACTAATAGATTCCATAAAAAAGACCGTATTGTCCCTCATGTTCGGTTAAATTTTTTTCTTCTCGAGGGTAAAATGATAATTTCATTACTTATATCCATAATAAATTATGAGTGTGTGTATACTAAATCACTAGTCGCTTTTACTTTTATTTTAATTAACAACTTTCTTTTGACGAGATTTTTTTAATAAAAAAATTATGCTTTATTAAAATATTATTTGATTTAATAGGTTATCTTTCTAAATTGGAGTTGTATTGGATTTGTGGATTAGGAGTTGTAATCAATGATAATACGCTATATGAACATGTTGAATTTGGAATTTATGAATTTTGAAATATTAGAAAGTGTTTAATTCCTTTGTTGATTAATTAGAAAGAGTAGATCACCCCACATATTATACAGTCTCGGAACTGCAAGTTTTCATTTAATATGAGAGATAATTATTTTATAGTATTTTTATGAATTTAGGCATTTATATGAATTATGGAAAATTATTTTTACCTTCTTAAGTTTTTATGATCAGTGTTAATAATTTACATATTTTAAAACTATATTTTATTTTATATCATTACATTACTAGATAAACTAAATTAACTTATTATTTCTTTGTTGCAACTAAGGTTTGATCCCTAAAGTTTTTGTTTTTTTAATTATGATCCCCATTTTTTCCATGTTTTGGCCCTAATCTTCATTTTGGTCAATGCTATTTCAATGATTAAGACTTTGTTGAAACACCTAATTCAACCCTCCACCTTATGTTTACAAAGACTTATTGGGCAATGTAAGATTAATTAAGTTGGAGGTCATGATTTACATTATGCATAAAAAAATAATTAGTGTGTATGACGTGATTCATACTGTGGATCAAGAGCAGCATAGATTTAGTTCTACACATTATGCAATTTAACATTGAAATTAGAGCTAGAACTTAACAAAATATAGATGATAGATTGATATTGGTAGAGAGACCTATTTGTATAGAATATAGTAAGTATATTAATTATTATTTTTTTTAGTTTAACGTGGGTGTCCGGGCCAGCTTGCGCGCACCTCGACTAATCCCACGGGCCCTGAAGTTAACGACCATGTAAGCCTCCAGTGGCCATCATATAAGCAACCACAGGGCTCGAACCTGAGACCACAGAGGAAGCAAACCTCTTGGTCCCAAGCTTTTATCACTGGACCACCACCTAGATGGTTAAGTATATTAATTATTTACCTCAGCATGAGATAGTTTTTGAAATCCATCTTTATTTTTTTTTTATAATTAAAATAGATATTTGAACAAAAAGCAATTATTTGAATTTTGAAGAAGAAAACATAATTTGTTTGATGAGTTATTCTTTTTTTATTACTGTATTTTTTTTATTTGGCTAAAACATGTTTTTTTATTAGTAGCATGTTTTATGAATAAAAAGTAAACCAATTAAAATAATTTTTTATAAAAAAAATTCAATAAGTAAGAGAAAATATATCTCTTTCATTTGAACTTCATTTTGTTATTAAGCCATTTCTTTTTAGTTTTAACAAAAGCATATTTTTTTTATCAGAAATATTTTTTTTAAATTGAGAAAATTATCATGATCTAAAGTTCAAGTTTTCATTAAAAGAAAATTAAAAAAAAATATTTCTTGATATTTTTATATGCAACTGGAGAAAAAAACAATAATTGATCTGAGAAAATTATGTAAAATATTTATAAAAAAAATTATTTTCATTGAATATTCATGATCTTATTTTAAAAAATTACATTCTAGCTTCATATAAAATAATTAAAAAAATGGTAGCTAATGTTACCATAGAAAGCTATAATTTTATTTGAAAACGACCAAATTGAATGATATTTAATTGAATAGTATTTTAATTATTTTATTTATAATGAATTTCAATGGAAATCTAAGAAAAAAGAAGAAGGTAGAGGGCAATGCAAAACGAGGTTAGGCGCCTAGAGTTGGAAGGTTGGGCCTCATATAAAGAAATTTAGGCATGTGTGCCAAGTTTATAATAAATTTAGGCAAATCTACAGTAATCAACAGTAAGAAAATAGTGTTCTTTTAGTTTTATTAACTAGTTACATTGACCCACGTGATGCCACAGGTTAATTTTTTTTTGTATAAAAAATATTAAAAAAAAACTAAGATCTAAGAGTGTTAGGTCTTTCTGCATAGCTATACCCAAAAGTCTTGGATTTGGCTATAACATCTGACCTAAGAGCAATATTTATAATATTATTAATAACATTAAACTTGCATAACCAAGGTTTAAGTGGGTCTGGCTGCAATACCAGACCCAATAGCTTTAGATGTGGGTTTGTCTGCAATGTCGTGTCATAAAGGTATGATAATTAAATGGATTAATTAAAAAGAAAAAAACAAAGAAAAAAAACCAACATGAAGAAAAAGAAAAAAAAATATGAATTAACCAGGTTAACCCTTCAAACCAGGTTAACCCGTCAAACCTAAGATTCGTGTTATGAAATTTTGATAACTAAATAGGAAAAAAAATTAACGGGTTACCCCAGAATTAACTGGGCTAACCCGTTAAACCCGGGATCCGTGTCATGAAAGTTTGATAACTAAATAGAAAACAAATTAACATTAACAAACTAAACTAAAAGAAAAAAATTAATTAAAAAGAAAAAAAATTATAGGTTAACTCGTCAAACCTGGTTAACCAGTTAAACCCGGGATCCATATCATGAAAGTCTGATAACTAAATAAAAAAATTAACGTTAACAAACTAAATTAAATAAAAAAAATTATTAAAAGAAAAAAAAACAAAAAAAATTGACGGGTTAACCCGTCAAACCTGAGATATGTGTCATGAAAGTCTGATAACTAAATAGAAAGAAATTTAACATTAACAAACTAAAGTAAACGAAAAAAATTAATTAAAAAGAAAAAAACAAAAAACAATTTCAGGTTAACTCGTCAAACCAGGTTAACCTGTTAAACCCAGAATTCGTATCATGAAAGTCTGATAACTAAATAAAAATAAATTTAATATTAACAAACTAAATTAAAAAAAATTATTAAAAGAAAAAAAAACAAAGAAAGAAGCAAAAAACAAAACCTGAAATGCATAAAAAATAAAAAACAAAACAGCTAAAAAAAAACAACAAAAAAAAAAACTAAAGAGTGTTTTACAGTGCAGTCCACAGTAAAACACTAATGCGTTTTAGTATATGTTATAATAATAAACAATGTAGCTAGGGATGAAAATGAATTGGGTTGAGTGGATTTTTTTATGCGCCAACATCTTACTTGGTATATTCATAACTATCACTCGTATTTGACCCACATTCAATCGAATCAAATTAGGTGAAGAATCTTTTTTATCCATTGGGTGTACGAGTTGGTCAAAATCTTTTCTTAATCCTATTAAACAAATTCCTTAAATTTTAATAGTATCTCAAAAAAATAAATTCTAAAAAATTAGTTAAAAAAATCTCATACACAATCAATAATTTTATTTTTCTAAGTCATATTTAAAATTAACAAAAAACTATAAGGTGTGGACTGTGGAGTTTTCACTACAGCCTTACGCCCTGTATACACACAGTTACAAAACACTATGAATTCGCACAGTGCTTTGTTTTCTTTTTTATTTTAATTGTCAAACTTTTTTTCTCTCTTCAATTGAATCATTTTTTATCACATTAATGACTAATTTGTTATAATTTGTTATAAGAAAACATAATTAGAAGATAAAGAACTAAAGAGTCAAATTTAGGAAAATGACGTGGCCAATCTTAAATGTGAAAGAAAAAGTATTTTTTATCCTTCATTTTCCTTCTTCTTCTACAATAGTCTCTTTATTTTTTAAAAAGTTTTGTTCTAATCCAAAACTTAATTTTCTCATTTTCCAGTCCTTTATTTTAGATAGGAGAGGGAGTCGCTGGAAAATAATAAAGGAGAGAGAAAATTGTTGGTTGACTACATTCTAGCCATAAAAAAGATCTTTTTTTGTTTTAATGAATTTTATTCGATGAGAGAAGTTCTATTAAGGTATTCTTTGCCCTTTATATTGTCTAGAACCATAGATCAAGGCTGATAGAAGATTGTTTTTTGTTTGATTTTGTATTTTTAGACAAATTTAAGAGTTTTTTGGTTTGATTTATTTGTTTATTGACATTATAAAGATGTATTTTAGATATTCTTATGTTAAGATAGGTTGATTTTTTTTTTTGTCAAAGAAACCCCAGCCTAATTTTTCGATAACATTTTTTCCTAATATAAGTGGGCATTCTTTTTTTGCATACCTGCATCATATTTTTTTTTCTTGAATTTTTCTTTGATTAAATAAATAATTAGTTTAAAAAAGTAGAGTTATTAAGTACAATCGAGTTCATGGCCTATGTTACGAGCTATCTCTCAATTTATATCTATCTCTCAATTTTACAGTTTAGTCTTTAGTTTAATATTAACAATTATTTTTTGTATTTATAAACATATATAATTCTTGATTTATTTAATTAAATATATGCATTAGCTTTGATTTATAATTAAATTCTTTATAATTTTAAAAAACACAATGAAAACATCTGCAAATTCATTCTTTGCATTAATATGTTTTTTGATTTGGCCGCAATGAAGTGAAAGCCAACTCACTAATATTAAACTATATATGATTAAAAACAAGTCTACTTAAAATTCCATAATGAAAGTAAGCCAATCCAAACCTAGCTGATGTAGAATGAATAGTATCTATTATGGTTAAACTTGTCTAAATAACATTACTAGAATTTTTCATATTACCGATAGATTTTTTTCTCGGTATTTAGACATTAATTTTGTTACAAAACATTTACCGATAGAATTATAGACGGTACCTGTTCATCGAAAAATTTATCTTCAATGATTTCTATTATGTAGGTCATTTTTTCAGTAATATAATCACTAATAGAGTTAAAGAAGGAAAAGGCATGCTAAAAAAAAAAAATTCACTGTCACAATTCTGTTGGTAATTTCATCAGTAAGTGTGACAAATTACTGACAAAAAATACCGTTTGTAATTCCATCGTTAATTGTCATGACATTTCTTGTAATTTTTTCAAAACCCTCTAAAACTTTCAAAGGGATTTAATCCATAAGTGATTACGTCTAAAATGGTCAATGTCATTTCATGTAATTTTTTTAATTGTCTGGAACATTCTAATAGACCTAGCCAATCAGTAATTCCATCAGTAAGTTTTTAATATTTTTTAAAAAAACTTAAAATAAATAGAACATAAAAAAATTAAATTATATTAAAATAAACCAAATGTTTATTACAAATTTAACAATCATAAGTTTGAATACAATTCATTTGGAGAATAAAAGTTGGAGGAGTAGGAGGAGGCAAACCTTCATTTGGATTGAGAGGGTGGGGAGGTTGACAACATGTACCACCGAGGTTTGATAACATCTCCATGTACAATCGTCTAAATTCGGTTGTCTCAACACTAAGTTGTTTTGTCTTAATAGTAAGTCGGGTCGTTTAAACTTCAACTTGTTTTACGTACAATTGCCTGAAAATCCAGAGATTGAGAACTTGAACCCAATTGCGAGGAATTAATGGTTGATACACTATAACATGTCTATATATCCTCGGTTATAGTGTTTAAAATACCATAAACCTGACTTTTATTAGGTCTATCGAATGATCCAGCCTTCAACCATAAATTCAGATAGAGTTTTGGATTGGTCGAAGGATTGTACCCATTTCTCTCCTGCAATCTGGTGGTATATATTTTCTAAAAAACCAATAGTCAACTAATTTTAAAAAAATAATAACCTAAGAAAATAATTGTTGAAATCCAACTTACCATGAGCTTTTGAGCTCGACTATCCACGAGTTATTGCATCCCTTTTTGACAGTCATCATTTTGCATGTGAGTTTCTACAAAAAGTTTCATCGGTCTTGATTTGCGTCTAAGAATCGTAGCTTGCAAAAAGAAACTGATGTTAGCTAAACCTTTTCATATAAAAAACAATTTAAAAAATAAATGTATTAAAGATAATTTTACCATCAGCTTTGCATGCGAAAAGAATGGAATGGATATGCCGGTGTGCGTGATTATTAAACCATGAATCTCCTTTTTCCTATTCTCTGCACTGGATTGTGATCGTGATGTGCCGTGAATGATTCGAAAATCGGCAACAATGAATCTGACGAAAATGTATGAAGGATGGGTCTGGTTGTGTTGTCTTTCTTTTGGTGTTTAGGCTGGATTATAGTGATTTCAAGGTAAATAAGATGGAGGATAGACTAGAATGATACTTTGATAAGTCGATCTGGACGCCACAAA
>Ga0307515_10002531_pt1 | contig 39518 bp, 37 predicted proteins | sample 17_EM_MG_FD_194513 | JGI IMG/M metagenome (GOLD analysis project Ga0307515, IMG submission 194513) | Populus trichocarpa ectomycorrhiza microbial communities from riparian zone in the Pacific Northwest, United States - 17_EM | ecosystem: Host-associated > Plants > Roots > Unclassified | place... | reverse complement strand
GCGACTCCCTGGGCATGGTTTCCGGCGCTCGCGGCGACGACACCGGCGGCGCGCTCCTCGGGGAGCAGTCCGGCGATACGGACGTAGGCGCCGCGGAGTTTGAACGAGCCGGTCCGCTGGAGGTTCTCGCACTTGAAGTGCACCGGCGAGCCGACGAGCTGGGTCAGGTGCCTGCTGCCTTCCATCGCGGTCACCCGCGCCACGCCCGTGAGCATCTTCTGGGCGCCGCGCACATCGTCGAGGGTGACGGGTCGCAAGGAGTCAGCCGTGCTGTAGCTCATGACTCAAGCATCGCAGTTCACAGGCGCACGGCACGGCTGTGACCAAGCTCCGAGACTGGTTTGCGCAGCGCCGGTACGGGCCGCCTTCCATCCGCGTACCCTGTCCCCCAACCCAGCACCCCCTTCATGAAGCGAGCCCCCGGCCATGCCCACAACACCTGAAATGTCGATGGACATGACGACCGTCGGTGAACCCGGTCTCCTCGACACGCTGCAGCACGAGGTGGCGGTGTTCGCGCGCCGTGCCGAACAGACCCGGCTCGGCGGAGTCGGACAGGTGCGCAACTCCATGGACCGCGCCGCGTATCTGCTGCTCAACCGCCTGGACAAGGAAGGTCCGATGGGCGTCAAGGCACTCGCCGCGAGCATGGGGATCGACTCCTCGACGGTCACCCGGCAGGTGGCCCCGCTCGTCGACACCGGGCTCGTCAAGCGCACCTCGCACCCCGAGGACGGCCGCGCGGTGGTACTGCAGCTGTCCCCGCGCGGGCAGTCGCGACTGGAGGAAGTCCGGTCGTCCAGGCGTCAGTTGATGGACGAGCTGACACACGACTGGGCGCCGGAGGAGCGCGAGGTGTTCTGCGCGCTCCTCACACGCTTCAACAGCGCCCTCTCCGCGCGGATGGCGGTCCCGGGCAACGAACCGCCGTCCGCTTCCTGACCGCCGGCTTCCTGATCCCTGCCGAGCGCGGGCACACGCGCGTGCTGCCCGACTCCCGCCTTTCGTACCGAACTCTTGACCTCGCGACGACCCTGGCCTCATATGAAACCGGGTCCTTCAGGGGGGAGGCTGCGCGGTGCGAGAACGGCAGGCGTCCCAAGGCGCCCGCCGGGCCCGGGAGTTCGAGGCGTTCGTCGCGGGCGCGGCAGGGCGGCTGCTGCATGCCGCCACGCTGCTGACCGCGGAGGCCCCGGACGACAACCCGCGCGCGCGGCGCCTGTTGACGATGTCCCTGGCACACACGTACGCGTGCTGGGACCGGCTGCGCGGCGAGGACCCGTACGACCGTGCCCGCCAGTACCTGGCCACCCGCTTCGCCCGCACGGCCTGGCACCAGTACGGCGGCCTCGGCCGGGCCCGCCCCCATCCCGGCAGCCCGCTGGGCGCGCTGGTGCCCCAGGAGCGGCTGATCGTCGTCCTCAGGTTGTACGAGGGGGTCGCCGAGGAACAGGCCGCCGCGCTGCTCGGCCTCTCCACGGAACGGGTCCGGGCGATCTGCGAGCGGTCGACGGCGACCCTGCTGCATCCGCCGCGCGGTCCGGCACCGAAGGTGGCGGGGGCCGAGGTGGTGCCGTCATGAAGCCCACGAGGCCTGTGCGGCCGCGGAGCGGGGGTACGCGCGCGTGAACAAGCCCGAGCGGGAGGCGACCGTACGGCAGCTCATGGAGCGGACTCCGCCGCAGGTGCCGCCGGAGCTGTACGCGGACGTGCTGCGCCGCGGCGGCCGGATGCTGCGCCGCAGGAGGGCCGCGCGGCGGCTGATGTGGCTGCTGCTGTGGTCGGCGGTCGTGGCGTTCACCGTGTGGGCGCTGATGGCCCATCCCTGGGTGGAGCCGCCGTCGGAGACGACTCCACCGCTGACAGGTTGGTGAAACCGAGGGCTTAGCCCAGGGCCTGCTGCAGGTCCTCCAGGAGGTCCTGCACGTTCTCGATGCCCACGGAGAGGCGTACGAGGTCGCCGGGGACCTCCAGGGCCGAACCGGCCACGGACGCGTGCGTCATGCGTCCCGGGTGCTCGATCAGCGACTCGACGCCGCCCAGGGACTCGCCGAGCGTGAACACCTTGGCGCGGTTGCAGACCTCGACGGCCGCCTCCTCGCCGCCCTCGACCTGGAAGGAGACCATGCCGCCGAAGGACCGCATCTGCTTGGCGGCGACCTCGTGACCCGGGTGCTCCGGGAGTCCCGGGTAGAGAACGCGCGTCACGCGTGCGTGCCGGGTGAGCATCTCGGCGACCTTGGTGGCGTTCTCGCTGTGCCGGTCCATGCGCACCGACAGCGTCTTGGCACCGCGCAGCACCAGCCAGGAGTCGAAGGGCCCGGCGACCGCGCCCATCGCGTTCTGGTGGTACGCCAGTTCGTCGCCGAGCGTCTCGTCGGCCGCGATCAGCGCGCCGCCGACCACGTCCGAGTGACCGCCCATGTACTTGGTCAGGGAGTGCACGACCACGTCCGCGCCGAGGGCCAGCGGCTGCTGGAGGTAGGGCGTCGCGAAGGTGTTGTCGACGACGAGCTTCGCGCCCGCGTCCCGGGCGATCTGCGCGACGACCGCGATGTCGGTGATGCCGAGCAGCGGGTTCGAGGGGGTCTCGACCCAGACGACCTTGGTCTTCGGGGTGATGGCGGCCCGTACCGACGCCGGGTCGCTGGTGTCGGCGACCGACCACTCGACGCCCCACCGGGAGACGACCTTCGCGAACAGCCGGAACGTGCCGCCGTACGCGTCGTTCGGGATGACGACGTGGTCGCCGGGGCTGAGCAGCGTACGCAACAGGCAGTCCTCGGCCGCCAGTCCGGACGCGAACGCGAGGCCGCGGCGGCCGCCCTCCAGGGCGGCGAGGTTCTCTTCCAGGGCGGTCCTGGTGGGATTGGCGCTACGGCTGTACTCGTAGCCGCCGCGCAGACCGCCGACGCCGTCCTGCTTGTAGGTCGAGACCTGGTAGATCGGCGGGACGACCGCGCCGGTCAGGGGATCGGCGGTGTTGCCGGCGTGGATCGCGAGGGTCTCGAAGTGCTGACTGATGTGCCTGTCGCTCATGAGCCCCGAGCGTAGTGCGCCTGCGGGGTGGACGACGATCCGGAGGTTTTCCACAGGGCCGCGGGGCGGGGTGGGGGGAGTTTTTCCACAGGACGGTGGACCGGGTTCGCCAATTGTCGGACGCGTCTGGTTCGCTTGTGGCATGGAGATTCTCTGGGTCCTGATGGCGCTGGTCATGATGGGCTTCGTGCTGGTCCCGTTCCTGCGGCGCAGGCGCGGGGCGATCGAGCAGGTCTCGCCGGGCCACCCGGACGCCGCGGACCCGGCGACCTACGGCTTCGCGCCCGAGGAGGAGCTGGACATCCGCATGCCCGGCCCCGACCAGGACCTGCTGGACGTCCTCGACCTGGTGCAGCGCACGCAGGACTACCGCGCGGCGATGCAGTTGCTGGCCGGCACGGAGATCACGGGCGAGCTGCGCTGGCAGCGCGTGCAGGCCTTCGCGGGCGCCGCCTCGCTGGAGCTGCAGCAGCGGCCCGGCGGGGTCAGCGAGACGCCGGGCGGGCAGTGGCTGCGGGTGTGGCGGCTGGAGCACCCGAAGGACGCGGGCGGCGCGGCCGTCCACGCGGAGTTCCTGGTGCAGCAGGCGTGGCGTACGTCGACGCGGGGGACGGACGAGTTCCGGATCATCATGGAGGAGGCACGGGACGCCTGCGGGCAGGCGGCGCTCCTCTCCCCCGGTGACCCGGTCCCGTACATCGTCGAGCTGTCGGTGGCGCGCGGACTGACGTATCCGCAGCCGGAGTTCGAGCAGGTGTGGCTGAAGATCCTGGACCGCGCGCCGGCCCACATGGGGGCGCATCTGGCGGCCCTGCACTACTGGTGCGAGAAGTGGCACGGTTCGCGCGAGCTGGCGAACTCGTTCGCGGAGGCGGCCGCCGCGCGGGCCCCGCAGGGCTCCCTCCTCGCCGCGATGCCGCTCTTCGCGGTCTTCGAGCACCTCCCCGAGGTGAACCTGGTCAGCAGCTTCTACCAGAGCGAGGTCGTGGAGAAGGCGATACACGGCGCGCTCTTCGCCGTCCACGCGGCCCGCCCCGACGACCCGATGCTGGCGCACGTCCGCCATCTCCTGGTCTTCTTCCTGGTCCGCGCGGAGCGTTGGTCCGAGGCGATGAACCAGCTCATACACATCGACGGCCATGTCGGGGCGCTTCCCTGGACCCTGTCCCCGGACCCGGCTGGGGAGTTCGCGGTCTATCGGGCGCTCGCGGTGGCGGGGTACGAGGCGAACGGCGGGAGTCCGGCGAGCCTGCCGCGCTGAGTGCGAGGTGCCGCGCTGAGTGCCAGGTGCCGAGCACTGGATGTCGGGTGCCGGGTGCCGGGTGCCGGGTGCCGGGTGCCGGGGCGGTCGTACACGAAACGGGTCGTACTGACAGGAAGGCGGAATTCTCGGAGGGGCTCGCCCGTTCACGAGGTGCGGACCCTCGTTGTGGCCCGATTGGAGATCGTATGTTCCTGCACAGTCGTACGCCCCAACTGCCGTCCCCCGAACAGGCTTTGCAGGGTCGGCCGGAGCGGGTGTTCACGGTCCCCGATCGGCACGCTGTTCTCGGCGGCCCGTTGCTCGGTCCGTACCCCGAGCACTTGCGGGTCGCCGACTTCGGACTGGGGTGCTTCTGGGGTGCGGAGCGCACGTTCTGGCGGCTGCCGGTGGGGGTGTGGACGACGCTGGTCGGTTACCAGGGCGGCTACACCGAGAACCCGACGTACGAGGAGGTCTGCTCGGGCCTGACCGGTCACACGGAGGCGGTCCGCGTGGTCTACGACCGGAAGCTGATCTCGTACGAGCGGCTGCTGATGACGTTCTGGGAGTCGCACAACCCGACGCAGGGCTTCCGCCAGGGCGGCGATGTGGGTACGCAGTACCGCTCGGCGATCTACACGCACACCCCCGAGCAGGCCACCGCGGCGGAAGCGTCCCGCGCCGCCTACCAGCGGGTCCTCACGGGCTCGCGCTACGGCACGATCAGCACGGAGGTACTCCCGGCGGAGGGGCGGGAGTTCTATCCGGCCGAGGGGTACCACCAGCAGTACCTCGACAAGAATCCGGCGGGCTACTGCGGGATCGGCGGCACCGGAGTGTCCTGCCCGATAGGCGTGGCGCCGACCGATGGCTGACGGCTCCGCGCCCACCGCGCAGCAGGCGTTCACCTCGTTGATGCGGGCGCGGATCGCTCCCGGTCTGCGTGCGCTCGGTTTCAAGGGTTCGGGGCAGACGTACGAACTGCCCCATCTCGAGACCTGGGCGCTCATCGGTTTCCAGAAGGCCGCGCGCACCACGGCGGGGCAGGTCGAGTTCACGCTCAACGTGACCGTGGCCGACAAGCTCGGCTGGGCCCAGGCCCGCAGACGCGAGCCGCACCTGCCCGCCCGCCCCAGCCCGAACACCGTGTACGGGCCCGCGGCCTGGCACAGCCACATAGGCCGACTCCTCCCCGCGGACCGCGACACCTGGTGGACCATCTCGGCCACGGCCGACCCGGAGCCGGTTGCCCGTGGGGTCATCAGCGCGGTGACGGAGTATGCGTTGCCTGCCATTCGGGAGCGGCGGCGTTGATGAGGGGCGGGCTGCTGGACAGCCGAGCTGGTGAGGAGCTGCTGCGAGCCACCGCGGCACCAGCGACTCACGAGCGGTACCGCGACCGGTAGCCCACCCGCCGTAGCGAACGGCAGTCGCAGGTGAACGGCCGTCGAAAACCGGTGGCTTTGTGTGTTGCTCGGCCCGCACCCTGTACGCCATGGAAGAACCGCAGCGCGGAATCCGTGCGGTCCACTCGGAGTCCACGATCACCGTCTACCAGGCGTATCCCCCGGACATCGGCCTGGCCGCCGCCCGCGAGGGCCGCTTTCCCGCCGCGTGGAAGCGGGACCGGATGACGTGGATCAAGCCCTCGTTCCTGTGGATGATGTACCGCTGCGGCTGGGGTGCGAAGGCGGGGCAGGAGACCGTCCTCGCTGTCGAGATCAGCCGTGACGGTTTCGAGTGGGCGCTGCGACACGCGTGTCTGTCGAGTTACGTCAGCGGGGTGCATCCCGACCGGGCCGCCTGGCAGCGGGAGTTGAAGCGTGCGCCCGCCCGCGTGCAGTGGGATCCGGAGCGGGATCTGCGCCTGCAACCGCTGCCCTACCGTGCCCTGCAACTCGGTCTGTCCGGTGAGGCCGTGCGCCGCTACGCGGACGAGTGGACGGTGGCCATCCGGGACGTGACACCACTCGCCCATGAGATCCGGGCGCTCGTCAGCGGCGGTGACCTGGACTCCGCCGCCCGACTGCTGCCCCGGGAACGCCCGTACCCACTTGGAGACGGACCGGACGGACTCCTTGCCCACCTGCAGGGATGACGGATGAGCACCGGCGACGACGGTCCCCGGAGGGAACAGCGCCGGTGCCGCTACGCTCCCGTGTCGTGCAGCAGACCCGTCTCGACATCGCACGGATCCGGGCCGCTCGCCGGGTGATCGACCCGGTGTTTCTCGATACGCCGCTGTACCGCTGTGAGGCGTTGGAGCCCGGTCTCGGGTGTGCGGTGAGTATCAAGCTCGAGACGGCGAACCCGGTGCGCAGTTTCAAGGGGCGCGGTACCGAGGTGGTCGCGAGTCTGCTGGCCGAGCGTGGTCCGCGGGCCGTGGTGTGTGCCAGTGCGGGCAACCTCGGTCAGGCCCTCGCCTGGTCCGGTCGTGGCCGGGGGCTCGATGTGACCGTCGTGGCGTCCCGCTTCGCGACCGTGGCCAAGCTGGATCGCATCCGCGCGCTGGGCGCCACGCTGGAACTGGTGGACGGCGACCACGAGTTGGCGCGGGAGCGGGCGGCGGACATCGCGCGGTACGACGGTATCCGGCTGGTCGAGGACAGCCTGGACCTCGAGACCTGCGAGGGCGCGGCGACCATCGGCCTGGAACTGCTGGAACTGCTGGAACCAAAAGGACAACAGGCGGAACAGACGGAACTGGCCGAACTGGCTGAACTGGCTGAACTGACCGCACTGACAGGCACCGTGCCGCCGTTCGACACCGTCCTGATCGCTCTCGGCGGTGGGGCGATGGCCACCGGCGTGGGGCATGTGATGAAGGCTCTGGCGCCCGGCGTCGAGGTGATCTGCGTCCAGCCGCTGGGCGCACCCGCGATGACGCGCTCGTGGCACAGTCGGCACGTCGTCACCACCGACTGGACCGACACCATCGCCGACGGCGTCGCCGGCCGGCGCCCCATCCCGGCCGTCCTGGACGATCTTCTGCTGGTCGCCGACGATGCCGTTCTGGTGCGCGAGGAGTCGATCATCGCCGGTATGCGGATGCTCCTCGACCATGCCAGCCTCGTCGTCGAACCGTCGGCCGCGCTCGGCATCGCGGCGGTCCTGGAAGACCGTGACCGTTTCGCGGGCCGGCATGTGGTCACCATCGTGTGCGGCAGCAATGTCGACGTGGACGCCTATCACCGCTGGATCGGCCATCACCGCTGAGTCGGCGCGGCTTCCCTCCCTCACAGGGCCTGACTCCGCCCGACCCCGATGGACGTCATGAGAGGCTGCGGCGTGATCCAGTACCTGCGCTTCTTCTTCGAGGCCGGCGTGGACACCCCGTTGTGGCCGGACGACATGGACAGTCCCTACGGCTACCCCTGCGAGGTCGAGCGCCTGCCGATCACCCCGGCCACCCGGGCCGAGCTGACGCGGCTGTCCGAGCGGTACCAGTCGTCGATCGACTGGGACTGTCCGCCGGGCCCGTCCCCGTGGTCCGACGACGAACTGCAGCTGTTCACACAGCAGGCGCGGGCCGCGCTGGAGGCGCTGCGCCGTGAGTTGGGCACCGGCTGGGTGGTCCGGGACGAGAGACTGTTGTAGCCACCGTTCCCGCTCGCCGTGTCAAGCATTTCGACCCCGTTCACAAAGACCGGCGGCCACCCCCCTCCCCGCCCTACGATCCCGCGCATGTTGATTCGTCGCACACTACGGATGATCATCGTGCTCGCTGTGGCTCTCGCCGGAGCGATCGGGGGTGGGGTGGGGACGGCACAGGCCGAGGGGAACCAGGGCTCGGGTGGCTCGTACGATCGGCAGTTGCTGTTCTACAACCACTCCTTCGGAGTCTTCGACCGGGAGACCGCCGACGCCATCGAGCACTCCGACTACCTGCGGGAGTTCGCCAACTTCCAGGTCCGCACCACAACCGGTAGCGGCGGCCAGACCTGGACCGGCCGTTATCTGATGGGCCGCGAGACCTACCTGGAACTGCTCGGGATCGGTGACGTCCCCGGTCAGGACGGGACGCTCGGCTCCGCCGGACTCGGCCTCTCGGTCGAACGCGCCGGCGAACTGGCGACGGTCAAGGAACGGCTGAAGGCCGAGGGGGTCGCCGAACCCATCGACTTCCTCCAGACCAAGGACTTCGGCGACGGTGTACCCGTGCCGTGGTTCGACGCCGTCCTCACCGACACCCAGTACGACGCCTTCGATGCCTGGGGGATGGAGTACCGGGCGGAGTACTTCGCCGACCCGCGCAGCAACACCGAGCCGCCGAGTTTCCCCGGTGACGTCGGCCGGGAGCGCTACCTCTCCGACGACTACCGCACCCACCTGATGCGGGACGTGACCGCCGTCCGGATCGCGGTCACCGCGGGCGACCTCGCCGACACCGTGCCGCTGCTGCGGGCCGGCGGGTTCAGCGTCCGGACCGTGACGGGCGGGGGCGTCGTCGCGGAGGGCGGCGGCACCACGATCCGGCTCGACGTCGTACCCCGGGAACAAACGGGATACCGGCAGGTCGACATGTCCCTCAACCGGCCCGTGAAGGACCGGCACGTGGAGCGGATCGGCAACTCGACCCTCACCGTCGGCCCCGGCAGCCATGCGGTGTGGACGTTCGCCGAGAACGGCACGAACGGCACCACCCGCTAGACAACAGTGCGTGCGCCCCCGTCCACCGAAGGAAGGGGGCGCACGCCTCTGGATGCCGTACTACTCGCCTCGGCGTCAGCTCTCCGCGCGGGCCGGCAGGCGCCAGCCCGGCCGCGGGAAGTGGCAGGTGTAGCCGTCGGGGTACCGCTGGAGGTAGTCCTGGTGCTCGGGCTCTGCCTCCCAGAAGGGACCGACCGGCTCCACCTCGGTGACGACCTTGCCCGGCCACAGGCCCGACGCGTCCACGTCCGCGATCGTGTCCTCGGCCACGCGCTTCTGCTCGTCGTCGACGTAGTAGATCGCCGAGCGGTAGCTGAGGCCTATGTCGTTGCCCTGGCGGTTCTTGGTGCTCGGGTCGTGGATCTGGAAGAAGAACTCCAGGAGCGCGCGGTAGTCGGTCCGCTCCGGGTCGTAGAGGATCTCGATGGCCTCCGCGTGCGTGCCGTGGTTACGGTACGTCGCGTTCGGCACGTCTCCCCCGGTGTAGCCGACCCGGGTCGCGGTCACGCCCGGGAGTCGGCGGACCAGCTCCTCCATCCCCCAGAAGCATCCGCCCGCAAGCACGGCCCTCTGCGTCTGCGCAGCCATCGCGACCCTCCAATTTCCGTCAGCTCGATCACTCGGGCAGCTGGGTCGGCCCGGTCACTCGGCTCGTACGCCGCCGGCGTCCCCTACCCAGTGTGCTCAACGCACGAGGGCCCCGCGCGATTCCGCGCCCGGCGACCTGCTCACCTCCCCCTCCTCCCCTACGCCCCCGGCGCCCGGAAGCCGCCGATCCGCTCCTCCAGCAGTTCCGCCAGCCGCAGCGGAGTCCGGTCCTCGAACATCGGCCCGACGATCTGCACCCCCACCGGCAGCCCCTCCGGCGACCGCCCCGCCGGTACGGCCGTGGCCGGCAGACCGGGCATGGTGGCCAGGCCGGCCCACACGAGCTGGTCGAGGTAGGGATACTCCACGCCGTCGATGTCGAGTCGGCGTGCCATCAGGTCGGGGTCGTGGTCGTGCGGGAACGCGGGAGTCGGCGTGACGGGACACACCACGGCGTCGAACGCGCCGAAGAGCTGCCGCCAGCCGTGCCGGTGCAGCTCGCGGCGATGGTTCGCCCGGATCCAGTCCCGGTGACTGAACACCATGCCGCGCAGCCGCGCCGCGTCGAGACTGTGGTCGTCCGCGCTCAGTCCGGCGGCGCGGGTGCGGAAGTACTCGTACGCCTCGTCGGGAAAACCCGCGACGGCGCCCGAGAAGTGCAACTGCGCGTAGATCACCGCGGCTTCGGTCAGGTCGGGCAGCAGTGGAGTGTGCCGTTCGACGCGGGCGCCGGCGTCGGCGAGCGCGTCGGCCACCCGGTCCACGCCCGCCCGCACCGCGGCCCCGGTCGCGATGAGCGGATGCTCGTCGAGGACCAGGACCCGGAAGTCGCCGAGCCGCTCGTGGCGCGCGGGCGGCAGCGTCACGTCGTACGCCACACCGTGGGTCAGCGGGTCCGGGCCGGCCATGACGTCGAGCAGGAGCGTGAGGTCGCGGGCGGTGCGCGCCATCGGGCCGACGACGGCGAGGTCGGATTCGACCGGGAGGGCCTGCGCGGTCGGCGGGACCATGCCGCGGCTCGCCGCAAGACCGAGCGTCGGCTTGTGCGCGTAGACACCGCAGAAATGCGCGGGCGTGCGCAGCGAACCCCCGATGTCGGATCCGATGGACAGCGCGCCGAACCCGAGCGCGAGGGCCGCCGCCGATCCGCCGGAGGATCCGCCCGACGTACGGCCGTGGTCCCAGGGGTTGTTGGTGGTGCCGTAGATCTCGTTGAAGCTCTGCACGTCCTGCAGGCTCAGCGGCACATTGGTCTTGCCGAGCAGCACCGCGCCCGCGGCCCTGAGCCGTGACACCTGCACCGCGTCCTCGGCGGGCACGTACGTCCGGTGCGTCGGCATGCCCCAGGTCGTGGGCAGCCCGGCGATGTCGTACGACTCCTTGACCGTCACCGGGATGCCGAGCAGCGGCCGGTCCTCGCCGCGGGCGCGGGCCCGGTCGGCGGCGTGTGCGGCGGCCCGGGCGCGGTCGAAGTCCGGCACGCAGATCGCGTTGATCGCCTTGTCGTGCCGCTCGATACGGGTGATCGCCTCGTCGGTCAGTTCCGCCGAGGTCGTTTCGCCGGCGCGCAGGGCGGTGGCGAGTTCTTCGGCCGTCGGGAAATTCCACGGATTCTGCTCCATGGATCCGACCGTAACGACCATGGGGAGGAGTCACGAAATGTCGCTTCGCGCAACGGAGTTGACGTGCCGGGTCCGGTGGCCGGCGCGTGGGTGCTGTTGCTCAGCTCCTCATCTCGTACCCGCTCAGCGCCACATCTCGTACCTGCTCAGCGCCTCGTCTCGTACCCGCTCAGCGCCTCGTCTCGTACCTGCTCAGCGCCTCGTCTCGTACCTGGTCAGGACCACGCCGCCGGGAAGCGTCCGGGTCTCCACCAGGTTCAGGTTCACCCAGCTGTCCAGGGCGGCGAAGAACGGCGTGCCGCTGCCCACCAGGACCGGATGGGTGGCGATCGCGTACTCGTCGATCAGCCCGGCGCGCATGGCCGCCCCGCCGAGCGTCGCGCCGCCGATGTTCATCGGGCCGCCGTCCTCGGCCTTGAGCCGGGTGATCTCGGCGATCGCGTCGCCGGTGACCAGGCGGGTGTTCCAGTCGACCTTGTCGATCGTCGAGGAGAACACCACCTTCGGTGTGTCCCGCCAGTTCCGCGCGAACTCGATCTCCGCCGGGGTGGCGCCCGGCTGCTGGTCGCCGGTCGGCCAGTAGGAGCTCATCGTCTGCCACAGCTTGCGCCCGTACAGCGTCAGGTCACTCGCCTGCTCCTGGCCGAGCCACCACTGGAACAGCTCCTCGCTCGGCGGTCCGCTCCAGCCGATGTCGTCGCCGGCCGTGGCGATGTAGCCGTCCAGGGTCAGGTTCATGCCGTAGATGAGTTTCCGCATGGCTCAGCCTTCCGTCCGTGGGTCTCCGGTGGGTGGACCGGCGCGGCGCGGGAAACTCATCGGTGCGGGACTCATCGGTGCGCGATCCGGGCTCGCCGGCCGCCCCCGTGCTCTGGGCTCAGCGTGGTGTACCCGGCCGACTCGGACAAGCCGCCATGACGCTCCGATCGAGGCGGGCCCGCGTCAGCCGCTCTGTGACAGCCCTTCGACACGGTCCTTCACGAGCGCCGTGTACTGCGCGGACATCTTGTCGACGTAGGTCTGGAGGTTGAACTGGCGCTCGACGTGTCTGCGCCCTTCCTGGCCGAGTCGGCGGGAGAGGACGGGGTCGAGGAGCAAACTCCTTACCCGGTCGCTGAGTTGATCGAGGTCTCCCGGTGTCACCACGTATCCGGTCCGGCCGTGGACGACGGTCTCCGGCAGGCCGCCGGTGGCCGTGACGACGACGGGGCGGCCGGCGGACATCGCTTCCAGGGGGGCGAGTCCCAGCGGCTCCGGGTAGTCCGAGGGGTAGACGACGACGTGGGAGCGGGCGTACAGGCCCGGCATCTTCTCCTTGGGGGTCGGCACCAGGTCCACGTGGGAGCGCAGACGCAGCTCGTCGATCAGCTTGTTGAGCCGTACGAGGAAGCCCTGCTGCTCTTCGTGCCAGTCCACGACCTCGTGCGGGCTGGTCAGCACCAGGCGGACGGGCAGCCCGCTCTGTCTGAGCGCGCCCACCATGCGGACCGCCAGCTCCGCGCCCTTGTCAGGGAAGAGGCGGGCCGGCAGGAGCACGGTGCGGGGACCGTCCTCCCGGGCCGGCGGCAGATCGCGGAACCGGCCGGTGGCGATGCCCAGGTAGCTGCGGCGGGCGCGGATGCCGAGGTGCGTCCGGCAGGCGAAGGCCAGGTATTCCGAGACCACGAAGTGGCCGTCCCAGGAGGCGCAGAACTGGGCCGTCCAAGGGTCCTCGGGCCAGATGCTGTGGTACGTGTGCAGCAGCGGCGTGCTGGTGCGTTCCCTGAGCCGGTTCAGCGCCAGGGCCGGTACCGGGGAGAAGTGGTGCAGGTTGTGGCCGTGCACGAGCTGGATGCCGCGGGTGTCCACCACGCGGGCGAGCCACGCGTACAGCTCGGCGGCCTGGCGCTCCTCGGCGGGCGTCACCCATCTCCGCGCGCCCCGGGTCCCGTCCGGGGCGCCGCCGCGGTATTCGGTCAGCCGTAAGAGGCGATGGCTGAGGATCTCGACCTGGTCGACCGGCTGCGGCCGGAGCTCGCCGGTCAGCAGGGTCACCCGGTGTCCCCGCTGCGCCAACGAGGCGGCGTAGTCGGCGAGATGGGATTCGACGCCGCCGACGGTGGGCGGAAAGGCCCAGTGCACGAGGGCTATGGAACGCCGGCTGTCCGTTGGCCCGCCACGTACCACGTGTCTCCCTCTCCTCGGGGACCGCTCTGCCTCAGGTCGTGCGAGAACCACAGGTCGTGCCAGAACCACACGTCGTGCGAGAGCCTCAGGCGTCGATGCGCCACTCCTCGGTGTCGATGCCCGAGACCTGCGCGCCGCCGTGGAGGTCGACGGTCACGTCGACGGATCGCTCGCCGAGCCTCAACCCCCGGACAGCGTAGGGGGATTCCAGGCCCATGCGTGAGGGCGCGATCGGCCGTAGCGTCAGCCGGCGGTCGGGGACGTCGGCGTCCACCCGGAGCATCGCGGAGCAGAGCAGTGCCGCCGCGGCTGCCGCCCAGGCCTGCGGGCGGCAGGAGGGCGGATACGGGGCCGGCCGGTCGAACCGGGAGTTCGCGTAGACCGCGTAGAGCTCGGGCAACCGGTGGTCGAAGTGCCGGGCCGCGTCGAGCATCCCGTCGAGCAGGGTGGCGGCCTCGTCGACGAACCCCGTGGCGGCGAGCCCGTGCACGGCGATCGCGGAGTCGTGCGCCCAGACCGATCCGCCGTGATAGCCGAACGGATTGAATCCGGCCAGGTGCGCGGAACGGGTGCGGATCCCCCAGGGTGTCCGCAGTCCGTCCGACATGAGCGCCTCGGCCACCGCCCGGTGCTCCTCCTCGCTCTGGAGGATGCCGGAGTTCAGCAGGTGCCCCATGTTGGAGGTCCGGCCGGTGACGGGACGTCCGGCGCCGTCGACGGCGATGGCCGGATAGCGCCGTCCGTCCGGTTCCTCGACCCAGAAGGACCGCTGGAAGGCGGCACGGATGCGGCTCGCCCGGTCCAGCCACACCTGTGCCTGCTTCTTGTCGTCCTGGAGCGCGGTGAGGAGTTCGGCGTAGCCCACAGCGGCCTGGTAGGCGTACCCCTGCACCTCGCACAGGGCGATGGGCGGGTCCACGCGGCGCCCCTCGGCATCGCGGATCGCGTCGGGCGAGTCCTTCCAGCCCTGGTGCAGGAGACCGTCGGCCCGGCCCTTGCCGTAGCTGATCAGGTCGTCGGGGCCCAGGGTGGCCGCGACCCACTCCATCGCCGCCCGGGCCTGCGGCAGCAGCAGCCGCACCTCTTTCTCGGCGAGACCCCATTTCCAGGCCTCGTGCAGGAGGACGACGAAGAGCGGGGTCGCGTCGACGGACGCGTAGTAGCGGGCGGGGAGCACCAGGCCGTCCCCGTGCCGGGTCTCCGTCGGCCGCAGCTCGTGCAGGATCCGCCCGGGGGCCTCGTCGGTGAACGCGTCGTGCCGCCTCCCCTGTCGGCCGGCCAGGGTCCGGAGGGTGCCGCGGGCCAGCTCGGTGCCGAACGGCAGCATCATGCGGGCCGCCCAGATACTGTCCCGGCCGAACAGGCCGAGGAACCACGGGCATCCGGCGGCCACGAACTGGTTCTCGCGCTCGTCGGCGGAAGCGGTCGGCTCGGCCAGCCGCAGCGCCTCCAGGTCGGCCAGCCCCTTCGCGAGCAGAGCGGCCATGCGCTCGTGCCCGGTCACCTCGACCGGCCCCCAGGGAGCGGGCTGCCGCGGCGGTACCGGATAGTCGGCCACCGTCGCGGCCTTGCCCTGCACCACCAGTCGTACGGACCACTCTTCACCCGACTTGAGCAGCAACTCCCAGCGGAATTCGGCCAGTCCGGGCCGGTGGTCGTCCAGCGTGATCTTCGGTTCGAGCGCGCCGTCGTTCAGCGGGGCGGGCTCGGCCCGAAGCACGACCTCGCTGTTGTCTCGCGGGCTGTGCCAGCGCACTTCCGGAGCGAGGCCTTCCCCCAGTTCGCCGGGGATGTCGGCGGCCGGGACCCCCGCCTTGATCGTGGCCACGTCGGCGAGGTCGGTGGCGGCCACCACGGAGAGGGTGAACCGCGCCGCCGCGGGGCCGACGTTCTGCACCAGAACGACGTCACCCGAACCCGCTTCCGACTCCGGCTCCGTCACCGCGACGTCCGGGCGCCGGACCGCGCGTTCCCGCGTGACCAGCAGCCAGGGCGCGGAGGTCGGGTCCTCGGAGGACCGGCACACCGCCTGGAAGAACGCCTCCCGGGAGCCCTCGGTGCGATACGCGACGTGCTCCGGTTCCTGGTCGTCGACGAGCAACCGGAGCGTGTGGAGGAGCCGTTGGTCCTGGTCGTAGAAGCCGTCGACCCCGGTTCCCCGCAGCTGTCCGTCCCGGGGTGACAGCGCGAACGACGGCGCGGCCAGGCAGATCACCGAGTCGTCCAGAAACGGCTGACGGCCCGGCAGAAGGGGAGCGGAGTCGATCACTGATGGCACCTTTCCAAAACGCTGCGCGGCCGGCTGCGCCGGTGCCGGCTCGGCCCGTCGAGCTTGCGTCGCACCCTCCCGAAACGGTGGGGGAGTTCGTCCGGAAAAACACCTGACCAGCCACTTGATGGTGAGTCACGATAACGGCTCGCCGACGCGACAGCCATCATGCGGCGCGGCGTCGGCCGTTCGCAGGAGGTTTGCGCAACGGAGGCTTTTCACGGGAGGTTTACGCAACGACGGCGTTTCACAGGAGGTTTGCGCAACGACGGCGTCAAGAGCCGCTTTTCGCCTCATACTTGTTCTTCCAAACGGGGAACGGTGTTGGGCGGGGGGATCCCATGCGCCGTAACAGTCGGGGCGCACGACGTCTGAATCAGGTGCTCGCGGTCGCGGGCGCGGCGATCGCCGCGGGCGCCCTCGCCGGGGTCAAGTTCGTCGACGGCTGGCTGCAGTTCCTGGTGATCTGTCTGCTGACCCTGGGAACCGGCCTCAGCGCCTACTCCGGGCGCGCCTTCCAGAAACAGGCCGAGGGGCTCCCGCCGCAGGTGCTGATCAGTCATCCGCACGGTGACGAACCGTGGGCGCACTGGCTGGCCTGGCGGTTACGCCGCAGCGGGTATCTGACCTCGACCCGGCCGTGGGCGACTGCGGAGCACCAGGTGCCGCCGCCTCCCGAGGTGGCCCCGGACCATGAACTGATCATTGTTTCCCGGATGTTGGACGACATGAATCACCGTCCGGGACAGGGTCCGGGGCTGAGTCGCATCGCCCGCAGCCGCAGCCGATCAGCCCTCGTTCTGGTGACCGCGCATCACAACCCGCCGTTGACGCGTTGGGCCGGCTGCGAGGTGCTGACGCTGGCCGGGCGCTCCGCCGACGACGCGGCCGCCACCGTCGACGCCCGTCTGCACCAGGCCGGCGCGGTGCCGCTCCCGACGTACACGGCCCCGCACGTCGTCGGCGAGGTCGAGCCGCGCTATCCGGCGCTGGGCCCGCTGATCAGCAACTTCGACCGGCGCGGTGCCTCGCACTTCACGGCCCGGCGCAGGGAACTGGCCCTGCTGCGCGAGGTCCTGGGCACGGTCAATGTCACGGGCGACGTACGGACGTGCGCGATCCACGGGCTCAGCGGCATCGGCAAGACCCGGCTGGCGCTCGAGTACGCCCGCCGGTACGAGGACCTCTTCGACGTCATCTGGCGGGTGGAGGCCGCGCACGCCCCCACCGCCCGCGCGAGCCTCCTCGATCTCGCGCACCGCCTGCACACCGCCCGTGACCAGCCCGCGGGCGGCACGGCGCACGGCGACGACCGTGATCCCGAGCAGACGCTCCAGCAGTTGCTGTCCCACGAGTTGCCCCGGACCAGAGCGCTGCTGATCTACGACGGGGCCGAGGACGACTCCGCCATCCGCCAGCTGCTGCCGGACGCCGGGGACGGCGGTCAGATCCTGATCACCTCGGTCAACCCCGTGTGGCAGCGGAGCGCACCGCGCCACCGCATCGCCCTGGAGGCCTTCACCACGGAGGAGGCCGTGGCCTTCCTCAGCGACGCGAGCGGCATCGACGACAAGGTCGAACTGGCGCGCATCGTCGACCAGTTGGGCCGGCTGCCGCTCGCGCTGGAGTCGGCGGCCGCGTCGCTGCGTGACGATCCCGATATCGAGGGGTATCTGCGGGCACTGGAGATCCGCTCGCGGCTGGCTCCGTCCACCCGCCCGGAAGCGAGCCGCAGCGGCGCCCCCGCCTGGATCCTCTCCTTCAAGCAGGCCGAGGAGAAGGACGAGGTCGTGGGCCTCCTGCTACGGCTGTGCGCCTTCCTGGCACCGCAGGGCATCCCCGGCTACTTCTTCGAGGCCGCCGGCGGTCGCACCGATCTGCTGCCGGAGCGGCTGCGCGTCGAGGTGGCGCACCCGGCGCGCGGCCACCGTATCCGGGAGACCGCCAGGAACTCCTCGCTGCTGACCGGCGAGGCGAAGCTCGTGATGCACGCGCAGGTGCAGGCGGTGATCCGCAAGGAGATGTCCGTCGCGGAGCAGACCGACCACGCGCGGGCCGCGGTGTGCCTGGTCAACGGCTGGTTCCCGGAGGACCCGGACCGGGAGGGGACCTGGCCGCAGTGTGTCGAGCTGCTCCCGCACGCCCGGGCCGTGCTGGACCACTGCCGGGAGCTCGGTGTCGTCGACGAGAACACCTCGACGCTGTTGCAGAGCATGGGCGAGTACTTCCGCGTGCAGAGCGACCGCGCGGAGGCGGAACGGCTGCTGACGGAGGCCCTGGCACAGCGCGAGGGGCTGGGCGGGCGCCGCAACTCGCTCGTCGCCAACACCCTGGTCTCGCTCAGCCAACTCAAGCTGCTGAGCGCCGAACTGCTCGAAGCCCGCACGTTCGCCGAGGAGGCGCTCGCGATCCGCGCCGGGATCGACGGCGACCGCGACCCGCGCACGCTGGAGAGCCGGATGCAGCTCGGGCGCGTCCTGCGGGAACTCGGCGACTTCGAAGGGGCGTCCGAGGCGGCGGAGCAGACACTGCTGCGCCTGCGCAGACTGCACGAGCCCAACCCGGTGAAGGTGGCCGACGGCCTGTGCGATCTCGGTCTGGTCCGCTGGCGGCAGGGGCGGCTCACCGAATCGGTGAGCCTGCACCGCGAAGCGCTGCACTTCCTGGAGCGGACCCCGGGCGGAAGCGAGCCCGCGCGCCGCAACCCGATGGCGTTCGTCAACCAGTCACTGGGCCTGGCCCTGCTCGACTCCCACGACCTGGAGGGAGCCGAACAGCATCTGCGCACCGCCCTGGACATCCTGGAACGCGCCGGGTACGCGGCCGGACACCCGGTCGTCCTCTCCTCGTCCGTCCATCTGGGCGAGACGCTCCGCCAGCAGGCGGCGCGGTTCCGGGGCCACCGCGACCGGCGCTCCGCCACCGCACGCGAGCGGTCGTTCCCGGGGGAACGCGAGGCGGAGCGGCTGCTCGCGGAGGCGAAGCACATCTTCGACGAGGTGCTCTCCGCACCGCATATGAACGGCGACCGGGACCACCCCGACCGGGCCTGCGCCCTGGTCCGCTACTCGCACCTGCTGCACGAACTGGGCAACAGCGAGGCCGCGATGACGGAGGTCACGAACGCGATCGGCATCTACACCGGCAAGTACGGGGCCCAGCATCCCTATGTGGCCGAGGCCCGCTACCGCAGGGCGCTGATCCTCAAGGAATCCGGTGGACTGCCCCAGCGCTGGCAGGACGATCTGGTGACGGCACGCAAGATCTACGGACGGATCCACCCCGCGGACCATCCCCTCATCGAGCAGATCGAGGAGGAGCTGCGGGACATCCCCTGACGGCGTCCTGGCCGACCTCGACGGCCGTTCAGGTGCCGGCGTCCATCAACCACGATCACTGTTCGAAGTAGATCACCAGCGTCTGCTCCGGCTGTTCGGCCAGGTGGAAGGCCGTGTAGGTGTAGGTGACCGGGGTGGTGCGGCCCGGTGGGCGCAGGCGTTTGTTGCCGCTGTGGCGGGCCTGCACCTCGTAGTCGGGCCACCATGTGCGGGCTTCCTCGCTGTGTTCGTGGAGTTCATCGATCAGCCGGGTGTAGCGCGGGTCGGCGGGGTGCCGGCCGGACAGGGTGCGCAGACGGGCCAGCAGGCCTCTCGCCTCGGGTTCCCAGTCGGCCAGGACGTGACGGGCCAGGGGTTCGAGGAACACCCAGCGCAGGAAGTTCGGCGGGCGGTCCGTCGGTGCGCTGAGGTTCGGGAACAGGTCGGCGGCGGGCTGGTTGTGGGTGAGGACGTCGTAGTTGCCGTCGATGACGTACGCCGGGTGCGGGTGCAGGAGGAGCGGGACCGAGGCCACCTCGGGGGTGAGGGGTGCGGAGGGCGCGCACTCCTCCGGCGGTGCGTGGTGGCCGGCGAGCCGGAGCAGGTGGCCGCGCTCGTGCCGGTTCAGCCGGAGGGCCGAGGCGAGGGATTCCAGGACCTGTTCGGAGGCGCGGATGTCCCGGCCCTGTTCCAGGTACGTGTACCAGGTCGCGCTGATGCCGGCGAGCAGGGCGAGTTCCTCACGCCGCAGACCCGGTGTGCGACGGCGACCGGTCCGCGGGAGGCCCACCTCGTCCGGTGTGACGCGCGCTCTGCGGCTGCGCAGGAACGCGGCCAGTTCCTGGCGTTGGTCCTGGCGTTGGTCCGGCTGGGTCGACATCGCGTGTGGCACCCCTGGTTCCAGAATAAACAGCTTCTGGATACCAGGTTAACCGCGCTCCACACTGAGGTCGAGCGAGCAAGTGAACGTAGCGAGTGAACGTACAAGCAACAGGAGGAACACCATGTCCGGAATCGACGGCAAGGTCGTGGCGATCACCGGTGCCGGCAGCGGTATCGGGGAGGCGACCGCGCTGCTGCTGGCCGAGCGGGGTGCCCGGGTGGTGCTGGGCGGGCGCCGGACGGAGCCGCTGGCGGAGGTGGCGGCGCGGATCGAGAAGGCGGGCGGTGTCGCCGTACCGATCCGCACCGACGTGACCCGGCGCGAGGATCTGCACGCCCTGGTCGCGCTGGCCCGTGAGCGGTTCGGGCGGCTCGACGTGCTGTTCGGCAACGCGGGCGTCGGCCCGATCTCGCCCCTCGACGATCTGCGGGTCGACGAGTGGGACGAGATGGTCGACGTCAACGTGAAAGGGCTGCTGCACGGGATCGCCGCCGCGCTGCCGGTCTTCCGCGCACAGGGCTCCGGCCACTTCGTCACCACCGCGTCCACCGCCGGGCTCCGTGTCGCGCCGAACATGGCCGTGTACGCCGGCACCAAGTTCGCGGTCCGGGCCATCTGCGAGGGGCTGCGCCAGGAGGCCGGCGACTCGGTGCGGGTGACCACCGTCTCCCCCGGCGTGATCGCCACCGGCTTCGCGGAGGCCTCGACGAACAGCCGGGTCAGGGAGCAGATCACGGGCATGCGGGACCGGCTGGCGATCCCGCCCGACGCGATCGCCCGGGCCGTCGCCTTCGCGATCGAGCAGCCGGCCGCGGTCGACGTGAACGAGATCGTCGTACGACCCACCGCCCAGGCCTGACTCCCCGCGCTCAGTACCGCGCGACCCTCAGTACCGCGCGGCCCTCACCTCAGCACCGCACAGCGCTCAGTACCGCACAGCGCTCTGCGCCAACGGCGGATACACCGCGCTCGGCACCCCGTCCACCGTCGCCCCCGCGTACTTGAGCATGTCGCCGACCTGATGGTTGAGGTCGTGGGGGAAGTTGAGGGTCGGCGTGGACACCTCGTCGAGGGTCGCGGTCTGGGCCGGGGTGAGGTCGACGTCCAGGGCGGTGAGGTTGGCTTCGAGGTGGGCCAGGGTGCGGGGGCCGATGAGGGTGGAGGTGATCCCGGGGCGGGACTGCACCCAGGACAGGGCTACGGCGGCGGAGGCCGCGCCCACCTCCTCGGCCACCTCGGCGAGGGCGTCGATCACCTTGAACTGGGCGGGAGTTGGGGCACCGAGAAGGGCTGCGCGCTTGGTGTCGACGGGAGTTGACTGGTCTCGGGTGTACTTCCCGGACAGGTAACCGCTCTTGAGCGGGCCCCACGGCAGTACGGCCATCCCGGCGTCCTGGGCCAGCGGGATCAACTCGCCCTCGATGGTGCGTTCCAGGAGCGAGTACTCCATCTGGAGTGCGGTGACGGGCGTCCAGCCGCGCAGCAGCGCCATGGTGTGAGCCTTCGCGGTGAACCAGGCCGGAGTGTCCGAGAAACCGACGTAACGGATCTTGCCCGCCGTCACCAGGTCGTCCAGCGTGCGCAGGGTCTCCTCGACCGGCGTGGAACGGTCGTGGCTGTGCAGCCAGTACAGGTCGATGTAGTCGGTACGGAGGCGGCGCAGCGAGTCCTCCAGCTGGCCGATGATCGCCTTGCGGCTCGCGCCGCCGCCGTTGGGGTCGCCGAGGTGGAGGTTGCCGTAGAACTTGGTGGCCAGGACCAGGCGGTCGCGCAGGCCGGGGTGGGCGGTGAGGAAGTCGCCGAGGATGGCCTCCGAGTGGCCGTTCGTGTAGAAGTTCGCGGTGTCGATGAAGTTGCCGCCGCGGTCGAGGTAGGTCTGGAGGATCTTCTCCGACTCCTCGACACCGGTGCCGAAGCCGCCGTCCTCGCCGAAGTTCATCGCCCCGAGGCAGAAGGGGCTCACCTTGAGACCACTGCGGCCGAGGCCGACGTACGAGTCGAGTGCGTTCGATGCCATGGAAATGCTCCCGTGGAGAGTGGGTGGGAAGCCGACTCTTCGAGCAGACCACTGTGAGCAGGGGGATCGTTAGGGCGATCCCACCCGGCTCTTGCACGATCCTGCCTGATTGGCTGTCCGGCGGGCGGTTGTCACCCGTCATTCCGGGTGCTTGGATCGAGCGTGTACCTGAATGATCCGGAGATTCTCCTGGACGAACTGCGTGCCCTGATCGACCGGCACGCGGGCCGTCCCATGACCATCGACGGCCTGAAGGTGGCCAAGGCGGACCGGCCCGAGGATCCGAACTCCGGGGTCGCCCGTCCCGTGCTGGCCGTCGTCGCGCAGGGCTCGAAGCGCCTGACGCTGGGCGACCGTGTCTACGACTACGGCGCCGGCCAGTACCTCGTCGTCTCGGTCGACCTGCCGGTCGCCGGCCACTACACACGGGCCAGTCCCGAGGAGCCGTTCCTCGCCTGCGGATTCGCCCTCGAACCCGCGAAGATCGCCTCGCTGCTCCTGGACGCCGGGGCCGACCCGCTCCCCCGCCGGACCACCCCGCACGGTCTCGCCGTATGCGACGCGCCCTTCGAACTCCTCGACGCGACAGTGCGTTTGCTACGACTGCTCGACCGTCCCGGCGACGCACCGGTGCTCGCGCCGCTCATCGAGAAGGAGATCCTGTGGCGGCTGATCACCGGCGAACAGGGCGCGCTCGTACGGCAGATCGGGCTCGCGGACAGTCAACTCACCCATATCAGCAGGGCCATTCGCTGGATCCGCGACCACCACACGGAGACCCTCCGCATCGAGGACCTGGCCCGGCTGGCCGGGATGAGCGCCTCCCCCTTCCACCGCCACTTCCGCGCGGTGACGGCCCTGACCCCGATCCAGTTCCAGAAGCGGATCCGCTTGCAGGAGGCCCGGTTGCTGCTGTTGAGCAGCGCGGCGGACGTCGCCGAGGTGGGCTTCGCGGTCGGCTACGACAGCGTGTCCCAGTTCAGCCGCGAATACCGCCGCGCGTTCGGCAGCCCACCGGGGCAGGACGCCGTACGACTGCGGGGCGGGGCCGGAAGGGGGTGACGGGGGCGTTGGTGTCCTCGTACGGTCCTATGGAGCCGGCGAGTCGTTCCTCACCCGGTGAGCCCGCTGCCGTACGGCCTCGTCAGGATCTCCAGGCTGTGGCCGTTCGGGTCGTCGAAGTACACCCCTCGGCCGCCGTCGTTCCTGTTGACCTCCCCCGCCCGGCGGTGCGCCGGGTCCGCCCAGTAGGTGAGGCCCGCCGCCCGGATCCGGCCGAAGATCGCGTCGAAATCGTCCTCCGAGACCAGGAACGCGTAGTGCTGCGGAGCGATCCCACCTGAGCCGGAACCGGAGCCGGAACCGGGATGGTCCATGAAGTCCAGGGTCACGCCGTTGGGGATCGCGACCGGGATGAACGGGCCGTACTGCGGGCTCACTTGGAGGCCCAGCAGGTCGGCGAGGAATCGGGCCGACGTGTGCTTGTCGCGCGCGGCGACGATGGTGTGGTTCAGCTGCACGGTCATCGTGTGGGCCTCCTCATGCCCAAGCTACTCCGACGGCAAGTTAAGGTAAGCCTTACCTGGCCGGATTTGATCGGAGAGACAGTGATAGTGCGTGCGTTCAAGAGGAAGGCTGTCACGGCGTTGGCCGCCGTGTCCGTCGTCGGGGGGTTGCTGGCCGGGTGCTCTTCGTCCTCCGCCGACAACGATGCCGAGAAGACGGGCGACGGCCAGCAGAACAAGGTGATCGGCGCCTCCGAGGGCCCCGACGCCGCGCCGAGCACCCTCGCGACCGGCATGGGCTCGGACAACGACACCGACGGGACCTTCCCCCGTACCGTCACGCACTTCGAGGGCAAGACGACGATCAAGTCGAAGCCCACGAAGATCGCCGTGCTGAGCACCGGCCAGCTCGACGACCTGCTCTCCCTCGGTACCGTCCCGACCGCCACCACCCGCGCCGACAACGCCGGACTCGTCCCCGACTACCTCGCGGACGCCTTCCCGGCGGACAAGTCGAAGCTCGCCGCGATGACCGACGCGGGCACCCGCCAGGCCCCCAACCTGGAGACGCTCGCCGCCGCCAAGCCCGACCTCATCCTCGCCAACGACTCGCTCGGCGACCTCTACCCCAAGCTGTCGAAGATCGCCCCGACCGTCATCACGGCCGGCAACGGCATCAACTGGAAGCGCGACCTCCTCCTCGTCGGCGACGCGATCGGCAAGGGCCAGCAGGCGCAGAAGCTGCTCGACGGCATCGTCGAGGACGCCCACGAGAAGGGCGAGGCCCTCTCGAAGACCTCCGTGTCGATGCTGCGGTTCACCCCCGGCCGCACCCGGATGTTCGGCGTCTCCTCCTTCACCGGTTCCATCGCCGTCGACATGGGCCTCGACCGGCCCAAGTCCCAGCAGTTCAAGGCGATTTCGGAGGACATCGGCGCCGAGAGCATCGACAAGGCCGACGGCGACTGGATCTTCTACTCCGTGCAGGGCGACGCGGACAAGACGGATGCCGCGAGCGTGCTCGCCGGCCCGCTCTGGAAGTCGATGAGCGCGGTCAAGACCGGACACGCCGTGAAGGTCGACGACGACCCCTGGTACCTCAACGCGGGCCCGACCGCCGCCCGCCTCGTCGTCCTCCAACTCGCCGAGGACATCAGCAAGTAGAGACGAGTAGAGAAGCGAGCAGAGGGACAGCAGAGAGTACCCAGTGAGCGTCAAACGTCTCGCCTGGCCGGCGGCCACCCTCGCGGTGGCCGCCGCCGTGCTGCTCAGCCTCGCCGTCGGCACCCGGCCGGTCCCACCGTCCGAGGTACTCAACGCCCTTCTGCACGGCGGGAGTTCACCGGACGCGTTGGTCGTACGGTCGCTACGGCTGCCCCGTACCGAGATCGGGCTGACAGCCGGTGCCGCACTCGGCGTCGCGGGCGCCGCGCTCCAGGCCGTCACCCGCAACCCGCTCGCCGACCCGGGCATCCTCGGCCTGAGCCAGGGCGCGGCGGCCGGCGTCGTCCTCGCCATCGCGACCGGCCTCGCGAGCGGTTTCGGCGGCTACGTCTGGTACGCCTTCGCCGGTGCCGTCCTCGCCGCCTGCCTCGTCTACGGCATCGCCGCGCGCGGCCGGGGCGGGGCCTCACCGGTCAAACTCGCCCTCGCCGGTACGGCGTTGTCGGCGATGACCGCCGGTGGTACGACGGTCGTCCTGACCTCCAGCTCCGCGACCCTCGACCAGTTCCGGTTCTGGCAGGTCGGCTCGCTGAGCGGCCGGGACGCGGACACGGTCGTAGAGATGCTGCCGTTCCTGGTGGCGGGGGCCCTGCTGGTGCTCGCCTGTGCGCGCGGGCTGGACGCGCTGGCCCTCGGGGACGAGACGGCGCGGGCGTTGGGGCATCGGGTGGGGGTCGTGCGGGTGTGTGCGGCGCTCGGGGCGACCCTGCTGGTGGCGTCCGCGGTGGCCGCCGCCGGGCCGATCGCGTTCGTCGGGCTCGCCGTCCCGCACCTGGCCCGGCGCCTCACCTCCGGCGGCCACCGCGCCCTGCTCCCGCTGTCCGCGCTGCTCGGCGCCGCGCTGCTGGTCGGTGCGGATGTGGCGGGCCGGGTCGTGCGGGCGCCCGCCGAGGTGCCGGCCGGGGTGATGACCGCGTTGGTGGGGGTGCCGGTGCTGGTGGTGCTGGTACGGCGCCGGGGAACCGCCGTATGAGCAGCGCCACCGGCGTCAGTGTCCTGCGCCCCCACCCCGCCGTCTCCCTGCTCCTGCACCGCCGTTCGGCCGTGGTGGCCGTGACTCTCGTGCTGGCACTGGGTGTTGCGATGACCGCCGCCGCCTGTTTCGGGCAGACCTACATCTCGCCCGCCGAGGTGTGGCACACGCTGCGTACCGGATCCGGGCAGTACGACCTGGTCGTCAACGAGTTGCGGGTCCCCCGGATCGCGCTCGGGGCGCTGGTCGGGGTCGCCCTCGGGCTCTCCGGGGCGCTCGTGCAGACCGTCACCCGGAATCCGCTGGCCAGTCCGGATGTGATCGGAGTCGGGCACGGTGCCGCCGCCGCGACCGTGCTCGCGCTGTCGGCCGGGATGGTGAACTCGCCCGGTGCCATGCCCGTCGTCTCCGTCGTGGGCGGACTCGCGGCCGCAGCCCTCGTGTATGTGCTGGCGTGGCGGCACGGGATGCAGCCAAGTCGGTTCGTGCTGACGGGAGTTGGCATCGGGGTCGCACTGTCGGCCGTGGTGCAGCTGTATCTCGCGGACAGCGAGTTGCAGGCCGCCGAGCAGGTCAAGCTGTGGCTGACCGGGTCGCTGAACGGGCGGGGCTGGGAGCAGGCGGGGCCGCTGGCCGTCGTACTGGTGCTGTCGCTGCCCGCGTTGGTGTGGGCGAGCCGGGCCGTGCGACCGCTCGGGCTCGATGCCGACACCGCGGCCTCGCTGGGGGTGCGGGTGGACCGGACGCGGCTTGCGCTGACCGTGCTCGGGGTGGTGCTGGCCGCCACCGCGACCGGGGCGGCCGGGCCGATCGGGTTCGTCGCGCTGACCGCGCCGCAGTTGGCCCGGCGACTCACCCGTACGCCTCAACTGCCGTTGGTGTGCTCGGCGTTGACGGGTGCGGTGATTCTGGTGGCGGCTGACCTTGCTGCCCGCACGGTGTTGCCCCCGCTGGAGGTGCCGGTGGGGGCGCTCACCTCGTTGGTCGGGGGGCCGTATTTGCTGTGGCTGTTGGGGCGGAACAGGGTGGGGGACTGAGGTTCGTCGGCGGCTGCGGGCCGGTGGGGGCTGGTCGCGCAGTTCCCCGCGCCCCTAAAGGTCGGACCAGCACAGGCGCTTTTAGGGGCGCGGGGCTGTATCGACTTGCGGCTCCGCCGCGTGGGCGCGACCAGCCCCCACGCACCCGCACTCGACAACGCACCAGGCCCCGGAGCAGTACAGCTCCGGGACCCCCACTGAACGTGGACGCCGTCAGATCGTGGCCGTGTCGATCACGAACCGGTACCGCACATCGCTCGCCAGCACCCGCTCGTACGCCTCGTTGATCTGCTCGGCGGAGATCAGCTCGATCTCGGCGCCGAAGCCGTGCTCGGCGCAGAAGTCCAGCATCTCCTGGGTCTCCTGGATACCGCCGATCCCGGAACCGGCGAGGGTCTTACGGCCGGCGATCACGGAGAACAGGTTGAGGGAGACGGGCTCCTCGGGGGCGCCCACGTTCACCAGCGCACCGTCCGTCTTCAGCAGCGAGAGATACGAGCCGAGGTCGAGCGGGGCCGACACCGTGGAGACGATGAGGTCGAGGGTGCCGCGCAGCTCCTCGAAGGTCTTCGGGTCGCTGGTCGCGTAGTAGTGGTCGGCGCCCAGCTTCAGGCCGTCCTCCTGCTTGCGCAGGGACTGCGAGAGGACGGTGACCTCCGCGCCGAGCGCGTGCGCGATCTTGACGCCCATGTGACCGAGGCCGCCCATGCCGACGATCGCGACCTTCTTGCCGGGACCGGCGTTCCAGTGCTTCAGCGGCGAGTACAGGGTGATGCCGGCGCAGAGCAGCGGCGCGGCCTCGTCCAGGGCGATGCCCTCGGGGATGCCGAGGACGAAGTTCTCGTCGACGACGACCTTCTCGGAGTAGCCGCCGTAGGTGGGCTCGCCGTCCTTGCCGATGGCGTTGTACGTGCCGACGCTGCCGCCGGTGCAGTACTGCTCCAGACCCGCCTTGCAGTTGTCGCAGTCGCGGCAGGAGTCGACCAGGCAGCCGACGCCCACGCGGTCGCCGACCTGGAACTTGGTGACACCGGGGCCGACCTCGGAGACGATGCCGGCGATCTCGTGGCCCGGGACCATCGGGAAGATGGCCTTGCCCCAGCCCTCCTGGGCCTGGTGGATGTCCGAGTGGCAGATACCGGCGAACTTGATGTCGATCAGGACGTCGAACTCACGTACGGCCCGGCGCTCGATGGTGGTGCGCTCCAGGGGAGCCTTGGCGGCGGGGGCTGCGTATGCGGCGACTGTAGTCATGCCGAGAGTCTCCTAGCGGGGGGATGTGCGCCCGGCTGCCTTCCGGCCGGGCACGGGACCAAGCCTGCCCGAAAGTCCTGTGGCTACCCAGGTCACGCCTCTGCGTACGTCCGCTGTGCCTACCACCAGCGAGGTCAGGCTCCCGGTCGTACGACCGGGAATACTGGAGCGTATGGACGAACAGCCCGAACCCGCCACCGAGCCCGCGGTCGACGCCGGACCGCCCCTGGACCGGCGTGCCGAGCTGAGCGAGTTTCTGCGCACCCGGCGGGCCCGGCTGAAGCCGGAGGACGTGGGGCTGCCGGACTTCGGGCGGCACCGCAGGGTGCCCGGGCTGCGCCGCGAGGAGCTGGCGCAGCTGGCCGGGGTCTCGGTGGCGTACTACACCCGCCTGGAACAGGGCAACGGACGGAACGTGTCGGCGGAGGTCCTCGACGCGATCGCCCGCGCCCTGCGCCTGTCCGACGCCGAGTCCTCGCACCTCACCCACCTCGCGAAGCCGAAGCACCACAAGAAGAAGCCGTCGCCCCCCACCCAGCACGTGCGCACTCCGCTACGGCAGCTGCTCGACTCGATCGACACGGTCCCGGCGTACATCTCGGGCCGCCGCTCGGACATCCTGGTGTGGAACCGGATGGCCGCGGCCGTCTTCGGCGACTGGTCACAGCTGCCGCCGCAGGAGCGGAACTGGGCGCGGCTGGTGTTCCTGCGGCCCGAGTACCGGGAGCTGTACGTGGACTGGGAGCAGAAGGCCACGGACATCGTCAGCATGCTCCGGATGGACGCGGGCTGCCATCCGGACGACCCGCGGCTGTCCGCCCTGGTCGGCGAACTCTCCGTCAAGAGCGAGGAGTTCAGGCGCATGTGGGCCACGCACGACGTCAAGGAGAAGACCTACGGCGTCAAGCGCCTCCACCACCCGCTGGTCGGCGACCTCACCCTCAACTTCGAGGGCTTCCGCCTGGGCGACGGCTCCGAGCAGTCCCTGATCACCTATCACGCGGAGCCCGGCTCCCCGTCCGCCGACGCCCTGCGTCTGTTGGCGAGTTGGGGTACGGACGCGACGCGGGCGGGCGCGGGGGCGGAGAAACACGGACGGCCCGCCGGAAGGTGAACTTCCAGCGGGCCGTACGTCATTCAACTCAACACATTCCGCGGCTCACTTGCCGTAGTACGCGTTGTAGATCGAGATCGTCGACTTGTTGCCCTTCTTGTCGGCGATCTTCGCGTGGAAGGAAATGGCCTTGCCCTTGGCCGGGTTGGTGACGGTGATCTTGCCGTTGACGACGTTGACCTTCTTCCAGGTCTGGCCGTAGTCGTACGACACCCACACGCCCAGGGACTTGAGGTTGCGGCCGGCAGCCGCGCCCTCGACGGTGACCGGGATCGTCGCCTTCTTGCCGGCCGCGACGCGGCTGTCCAGGCCGGTGGCCGCGTTGAACCGGGCCGTGGAGACCGGGAGTTTGGCCAGGTCGGAACCTGTCGGCTTCTTCGAGGAGAACGTCCAGCTCGCGTCGATCCGGGTGGAGGCGGCGGCGACCTTGACGCTGCGGATCACCGAAGTGGTCAGCTTGTACGAGGCGTTGGCGGCCGGGACCTTGAACACCCCCTCGCCGAACAGCGGGTCCTTGTTGGAGCCCACCTTCGTGCCGTTGCGGTACAGGGTCGTGTTGACCGAGGTGAACAGCGACGAGCCCGCGTGCTGCGCGGAGTCGGCGAACAGCGGCACGATCCCGGAGATCTCGTTGCCGTTGCGGTACACGCCGTAGACGGCGTCGAGGTGCGGGCCGAAGACCGCCGTGTTGAAGGTCCTGGTGTACGTCTGGCCGGCCTTGAAGGTCTCCGGGCTGTTCGAGACGTAGTAGGACTCGGCGATCGGGAAGCCGTCCGGGTCGAGCGCGGCGCTGTCCTGCTCGAAGTCCAGCTCCCACTTGACGCCGTTGACGGTGGAGACGTGCAGCGTGCGGGTGCCGGGCAGCGGCTGCGGGAGGGTGGAGGCGGAGGCGCCGGCGCCGGCGGGCAGATAGCCGAAGGCGTAGAGCAGACCCTTCTTGCCGCTCGCCGCGGCGCCCATGCGGCCCTTCACCGTGGCGAGTTCACTCGCCTTGTAGTGCTTGGTGTAGCCGGTGGCGAGCTGCTTGACCTTGCCGCCGGTCGTGGTGTCGTACTGCTCGTCGGTGCCCTTGGTGAAGTGCGCGTCCCACTGCTCGGAGAGCGAACCGTCGGTGATCTGCGGACCGAGGTGCGCGCTGCGGAAGTTGGCGTACGACTCCAGGAACCAGCTGAAGGAGGCCTCGCCGTCGGACGTCTCGAGCGTGTAGGCCGGTCCCGCGAAGACCGACTTGGCGCCGGCGTCCGGCACCGTGACGTCGACCGGCTTCGCGGTGCGGGCGTCGATCGTGAGCGAGGTGTTCTTGGCGATGTCCAGCTTGGGCTGGGCGAGCCAGTCGGCGCCCTTGGTGAAGTCCTCCGGGTCCACGAAGATCCCGGTGTCGAGGACGTAACCGCCCTTGGGGACACGGACCTTGACGGTGCCCGAGGCGTCGTAGGGGCTGAGGTAGCTGCCGCTGCCGAGACCGGACAGGCCCAGCAGCGTGGCGGAGTAGTACTTGGCGGCGCTGCCGTCACGGTTGATGAACTTCAACGTGAGGTCGTACGACTGGATTTCGCGCACCACGGCCGCGGCCGTACGGACGCTCTGCCCGCCGCCTGTCGCCGTCACGTACGCGGAGTAGGCGCCGTCGAGCGTGCCGCCCAGCTTGGTGTTGACGGTCAGACCGACCGAGGCCGTGCCGCCGGCCGGTACGGTCACCGAGGTCTTGTCGAGCTTGAAGAAGCCCGAAGGAGCCGCCTGGCCCTTGGGGTTGGTGGCGGCCACCGTGAGCTTGAGCGTGACGGCGGCGGTGCCGAGGTTGCGGTAGGTGACCTGCTTGGTGACCGGGGTGTCGTCGGTGTGCGGCCACTGCTGGACGCCGAAGCTCTCCGACACCGGGTCGGCGATGACGCTCTGCTTGATGGCCTTGTCGACGGCGATCCGGCCCGAACCCTGCTGGAACGCCGTGTAGTTGCCGCCCTTCGCGGACCCGGTGAGCGCGCCCTTCAGCTCGGCGTAGCCCCAACTCGGGTGCTCCTGCTTGAGGATGGCGGCGGCACCGGCGACATGCGGGGTCGCCATCGACGTACCCGAAATGGTCAGGTAGCCGGGCGGGTTCTCGCCGACCTCGTTGTCGATGACGCTGCCCGGGGCCGCGGCGGCGGTGATGCCGACGCCCGGCGCGGTGACGTCCGGCTTGATCGCGCCGTCGCCGACGCGCGGGCCGGTGGAGGAGAAGTCGGCGAGCTTGTCGTTGTCGTCGACCGCGCCGACCGTGATGGCCGCGTCCGCGCTGCCGGGCGAACCGATCGACTCCGGGCCCTCGTTACCCGCGGCGATCGCGAACAGGATCCCCTTCTCGGCGGAGAGCTTGTTGACCTCCGCCTCCAACGGGTCGATCCCCGGGGTGTCCTGGCCGCCGAGGCTCAAGTTGACGATGTCGGCGCCCTGTTGGGCCGCCCACTCCATGCCGGCGAGGATGCCGGAGTCGTCGCCGGAGCCGTAGTCGTCGAGGACCTTGCCGTTGAGGATCTTCGCGTCGGGCGCGACGCCCTTGTACTTGCCGTTCGACTTGGCGCCGGTGCCCGCCGCGATCGAGGCGACATGCGTGCCGTGCCCGAAGTGGTCGTTCGCGTCGGTGGCCGTGGAGAAGTTCTTGGACTCGATGACCTGGGTCTTCAGGTCCGGGTGGTCGGCGTCGACTCCCGTGTCCAGTACGGCGATCTTGACGCCCTTGCCCGTGTAGCCGGCCGCCCACGCCTTCGGGGCGCCGATCTGCGGCACGGACTTGTCGAGGCTGGCCTTGCGGACGCCGTCGAGCCAGATGTGCGCGATGCCGGAGGCCGCCTTGTCGCCGTTGGTGACGGCCTTCCACAGCTCGGGCGTGTCCTGCTGCGGGGTCTGCACGGCGTCGGCGTTCAGCGTCTTCAGGGACTGCCGCAGCCTGCCCGCGTCCCGGACGTCGGCCTTGGTCGCGGTGGCGGCGCCCTGGTAGCCGACGATGACCTTCAGACCGGCCTTCTGGGAGGCGCGCTCCGCGGACTTGTCGAGCTCGGTGACGTCGAAGAGCCGCTGGTCGAGCTTGCCGGACGCGACCAGCTGGGCCGCGTCCACGGGTATCACGAGCGTGTGCCCGTCGACCTTCCGGACCTGAACGGGTATGTGTTCACGGCCCTTTGCCGGCTCCAGACCGGCGACCCGGCCCTTCGCGTCGAGGGTGACGCGGTCGCCGGTGATCAGGGTGATGTGGTGGCTGCCCTTGAGCCGGGCCTGTGCGGCACCGAGTGGTGTGGCACCGGTCTGTGTAGCACCGGTCTGTGTGGCGCCGACCGCACGCTGATCGGGCTTCGCCGACGCCGGGGTGGTCATTCCGGCGGCAAGGGCTACGGCGGCGGACGCGGCGACGGTGGCCGCGCACGCTCTCTTCACGTGTCTGCGCAAGGCTCCCCCTGGAGCTGAGGTACCGGGCGAATTCCCCGTTCACCCGGCCGGGGGAAAGCCCGCACGCACGTGCGTGACACCCCCCGGAATACGCAGTATGCCGAGGGGTGATCACCCGCTCAAGAGATGAGAGGAGGGTAAGAAAGCGCGTCCGCGAACTGTTACGCCCTCGCCCGAACTCCGTTACGCAGTCGACGGGTTCAGCCCGCGAGAACTCCGGTAGGGCTCCGCCGAGCCACTCATCCGAACACCGAACTCCCTTGCGCAGCAGCCGAGTTACTTCGACGCGGCGTTCTCCTTCACCGTGATCTTGCCCTTGCGGATGGTGGCGAGACGCGGGGCCTTCTTCGCGATGGCGGAGTCGTGGGTGACCATGATGAAGGTCAGCCCGTGCTCCTTCCACATGCGCTCCAGTACGTCCATGATCTCGTCGCGCATCGACTCGTCGAGGTTGCCGGTCGGTTCGTCGGCGAGCAGCACCTTGGGCTGCTTGACGAGGGCGCGGGCGATGGCGACGCGCTGCTGCTGTCCTCCGGACATCTCGCCGGGGAGGTGGTTGGCCCGCTCGCCCAGGCCGACCGAGACCAGTGCCTCGGCGGCCCGTTCGCGGCGGATCTTCGCCTTCATGCCGAGCGGTACGAGGGCGGTCTCGACGTTCTCCTGGGCGGTGAGCGTCGGGATCAGGTTGAAGGACTGGAACACGAAGCCGATGTTCTCGCTGCGGACCTTGGTGAGCTTGGCCTCCGACAGCTTCGCCAAGTCGACGCCGTCCAGGACGATTTCGCCTGCGGTGGGGCGGTCGAGGGCGCCGATCATTTGGAGCAGGGTGGACTTGCCGCCGCCGGTCGGGCCCTGGATGACCAGGCGGTCGCCGTCGCCGATGGTGAGGTCGATGCCGTCTAGGGCGTGGACGGTTTCCTTGCCGCGTGAGTAGAGCTTGGTGACGCCTCTTAGTTCGTACATGGTCCAACTCCTGGAGAAGTAAAGGGGGTTGGGGCCCGTCGTGGGACGGGCCCCGTTGCGCCGTTTTCGTCTGCAGCGCCGTCGTGGCTGGTCGCGCAGTTCCCCGCGCCCCTTTGGGGCGCACTGCAGTGACCGGCATCGACCAGGTACCGACTACTCGACCCGGCGTAGAGCGTCCGCGGGACGGAGTCGGGACGCTCGCCAGCCGCCGAAAGCGCCGGCGATCAGGCCGCCCGCCACCGCGAGGCCTACCGCGAGGGCGATGGTGGTGGCGTTGACGGGGGCGGTGAGGGCGACGTCGAAGGTCTTGGCCGCGGCCTGTCGGCCACCGCCGAAGCCGCCGCCGCCACCGCCGGGTCCGCCGCCCGCGCGGCCACCGGCGGCGGTGCTGCCGAGGGAGGCCGACAGGGTCGGGCTGATCGCGGTCACGACGTACGCGCCCGCCAGGCCGAGCGCGATGCCGAGGACGCCGCCGACCAGACCGTTGACGACGGCCTCGCCGACCACCTGCCGGGTCACCCGGCCGGACTTCCAGCCGAGCGCCTTCAGCGTGCCGAACTCCCGCACCCGGCGCGAGACCGCCGAGGAGGTGAGCAGCCCGGCGACCAGGAACGCGGCGATCAGGACCGCGATCGACAGCCACTTGCCGACGCTGGTCGCGAGGGAGGAGGCGGTGGACAGGGACCCGGAGACGGTGTCGGCCAGGTCGGCGGAGGTGGTGACCGTCGTACCCGAGACATTGCCCTGAATGGTCTTCTTGACGGCCGAGATCTGCTTGGAGTCGGACGCCTTGACGTAGATCGTGGTGACCTTGTTCTTGTCACCGCTCAGGGTCTGCGCCTGCGTCAGCGGGATGTACAGGTTGGCCGCCGCGTCACCGCTGGTCGCGGTGGCGATACCGATGACCTTGTACTTGACGCTCTTGATGGTGACGGTGGAGCCGACCTTGAGCTTCTTCGTCTTGGCGTACGCCGAGTCGGCGACGACGACCTTGGAGTTGGCCTCGGCGGTGGTGAAGGTACGGCCGCTGGTGATCTTCGAGGAGGTCAGCGGGCCGAGCGCGGGCTTGGTGACGTCCGTGCCGTAGACCGAGTACGAGTTGATGTTGAAGTTGGCGCCGCCACCGGTGACTTCGCCCTGCGGCGCGCCGGTGCCGCCGCCGCGATTACCGCCGCCGCCCTCGGTGCCGCTCCCCTGGTTCTGCTGGAACTGGCCGCGGGTGAACTGGCCATCGACCTTGACGACGTTGAGGCTGAGCCCGCCGACGGCGTCGGAAACACCCTTCTGCCCCGCCACCTTGGTGACGGTGGTGGAGGCCAGGGTGGTGAAGCCCTGGACCATGACGCGGTCACTGCTCTGCGTCGTGCTGGAGTCGTTGTTGTTGGCGTCGAACTGGAACCGCGGCTGCTGCGAGGCGCCGGCGGTCGCGGTGGCCGCCTTGGTGACGGTCATGTCCGTGCCGAGTCCGTACAGCGACTGGAGGACCTTGTCCTGGGCCTTCCCCATGCCGGAGGACACGGAGTTGACCACGATGACCAGCGCAATGCCCAGTGCGAGGCCGGAGGCGACGACGAGGGCCGCTTTTCTGCGGCGGCGCAACTCGCGCCTCAGGTAGGTGAAGAACATGGCCCGCAAGCTAGGTACAGCGCGTGATGATGCCATAAGGCCGACATAAGAGAACGATGAGAAGGCTGTCCGTGACCAAAGAATGAGCCCGCGCGGGGCTGTCAATGGGCTTGCGCTATGCGCCGTTTTACGGCACTTGCGTCGCCGACCGGGCCCCGTGGCGGGTATCCGCGTTGCCGTACGCGATGTGCTGGTGTGATGATTTCACCCATGTCTGATCGCGGGGAAACGACATGGAGAACGGCGGGGAGACCGGGGACATACGACGGTCCCGACTGTCGGACTACGCGGAGCTGAGCGAGGCAGGACCACCTCCTGCACCCATCACCGAACCCGAGCCCCTGAACAGCGACGTTGTCGCGCAGGGGCAACGCCAATTCGCGGCGCTGCTGGGCGAGTTCCGGCGTACGGCGGTGCTGGTCCCGACGGACGAGGACGACACACCCCTGCTCGGCGATTTCGGCGGAATCCGATGGAACTACGCGTTTTCGAACGAGTCGGCGTTGGCGAGGTTCGCGATCGCGAGGGGTGAAGGCGGGCGGGAGTGGCCGTATCAACGGCTGCTGGGAGCACGCTTGTTGGACGCGACGGTGGCGACTGTGAGCGCCGTGGGTGTGCCGTGCGGAGTGGCGCTGGATGTGGGCACCGAGGGCGAAGGGGCGCTGTTTCCGCCGGTGTTGGGGATCGTGCCGGAGTCGGCGGCGGTGGACGCGGAGGGGATACGGCCATGAGCGGGGACGCGGGCGAGGACATCAAGGCGGCCGGGCTCGACGAGATCGCGCAGGGGATCACCCTGGTGCTGGGCGAGTTGAAGGACCTGGGCATGTCGAGATCGACATCCCGGACGATGTCGTGCACTGGGTCCACGCAGAGGGGCCGGACGCGCTGTTGGCGGAAGCCGCGGGGACACCGGTACGGATCAAGGGGACCGTCGTCGCTACCGCCGAGGACGCTGTGGTGTCGATCCGACTGGGCACAGACATCCTTCTCGTGGAGGTCGCGACTGCCGGGCATCCAGAAGAACAGGGCAGGCCTGACATGCCTTCGATCGACGACCGCATCGGACTATCGGCCCCTCACATCGACATCTACCCATATTCCGTCTGAGCCGTCCGAACCGTTCGGCTTGGCTTGGGGTGTTCAGGAAGTGGGCGTCGAGGATTCCGTTCTCGACTTCTTCTCCTCCGACGGAATCCCAGGAAGTCACCGAGCGCTTACGGCACCACCGGCGAGAGGACCTCCAGCCATGGCACCAGCCGAACAGCAGCACCTGACGGGCAAGGGAAGGGCAACGATCGAGGCGTTTCTGCGCGACCGAGGAGCCGACCGGATGCCTCATCCCGGTGGCACGTTGCTGGCCCATCTGGGGCGTGTTCAGGGCCTGTTGGCGGACTGGGGAACGGATGCCGCCGTCCAGACCGCGGGGCTGTGCCACGCGACGTACGGTACGGACGGCTTCGCACCGGCGCTGCTGCCCCTCTCCGACCGGGCCACGCTCGTCACGCTGATCGGTGAACGGGCGGAGGCGTTGGTGCACCTCTACGCCGGCTGTGACCGCGCAGCCGTCTACCCTCGCGTCGACGGCACCACCGAGTTCGCGTTCCGGGACCGCTTCACCGGCCGGGAGACCAATCCGCCGACCGGACAGTTGCGGGCGTTCTTCGACATCACGGCCGCCAACGAACTGGACGTACTGGCACACAACACGGAACTGGCAGAGCGCTACGGCCCAGGCCTGCACGCCCTCCTCACCCGCGCGGGCACCCTGCTCTCCCCCGCCGCCCGCGAGGCCGTGGCCCGGCAACTGGGCTGAGTTCAGCTCAGGTCGGTTCAACATCCCCTTCCAGCAAGGCTGTTGAGGCCTTCCAGTTCACACCACACCGTCTTGCGATCCGCCCCCTGCTCCACGCCCCACCGCCGAGCCAACGCATCAAGTAGCGCCATCCCCCGCCCGTGTTCATCCGTGACAGTGGCCCGGAGCAGCAGCGGCAACGCGCGTGGGTCCGGGTCGGTGACCTCGATGCGCGTGTGGCCGTCACCCGTGTCGAGGACGCGCACAGTCACCGGGGTCCCCTCCCCCACGTGCTCGATCACGTTCGTCACCAGCTCGGTCGCGCAGAGGCGGACTTCGTGGTCGTACCGCTGGAGGTGATGACGCAGTTCCGGTACCGCCTTTGGCGTGGCGAGCAGGCGGAGTTCGAGGGTCACCGTTCCGCCGCCTTGCGGAGGGCGGCGGCGAGTTCGCGGGCGGTGGGGACGTTGCAGTTTCCGAGCGTGATGAGGCCGACGCGCGGGGTGTAGGCGCCGGCCTGGGTCACCAAGTCCATGCCGAGGGAGGGGAGTTTGATGCCGTGCAGGTCGAGGGCCTCGCGGAGTTCCTCGACGCAGAGGGTTGTGTCGTAGGGGTCGGACATGAACGGGGGCCTCCGTGCGCTCTGTAACGAATCCCTCACAGGCTGACGTCCCGCTGGCTACCGTAGAAGAGGTTTCGCGTTCGCGACCGGAGGTGCGGAGGGGAGCAAGTGGTGGCACGGGGCAAGGGCATTGACGGGTCGATGAGCGTTCCTGCCTTCTACGGCAAGGAGTTGAGGTGGAAGCGGGAGGAGGCGGGGCTGCCGTTGGATGCCTTCCTGAAGGGCAGCTACTACGGCAAGACCTACCTCAGCGACATCGAGCACGGCGAGCGGAGGATCCCGCTTGATCTGGCTCAGCACGCGGACCGGATGTTGGGGACGGACGGGTTCTTCGAGCGGAACTGTGAGGATGTGCGGAAGGCGCGGAAGGGGGCCCACGCCGAGTACTTCGCCGACGTCCTGGAGTTGGAGGAGCACGCGCGCGAGGTCGAGGAGTGGGACCCGTCCTTGATCCCGGGTCCTCTCCAACTACCGACATATGTCAGGGCCGTTGTCCTGGCGTCGCACCCGACGTACTCCGAAGAGGCGGTGAGGGAGAAGGTCGAAGCGCGGCGCAAGCGTGCCTGGCTCTTCGAGGATCAGGAGGCGCCGGAGAGCTGGCTCGTACTCCACGAGGAGATCCTCACGAACCCGATCCTCCCACCCGGCGACATGGCCGAACAGCTCGCGCACATCGCAGAGGTGACGCGTAAGCACCGCCGGTCCATTCCGCAGATCCTTCTGCGGAACTCAGGGGCCCACCCGTTCATGATGGGCGCCACCAGGTTCCTGGCCTTTGCTGACGCCCCACCGATCATGTACACGGAGGGGATGTACAGCGGCCAGCTGATCGATGATCCGGCGCTCGTGGGCCAGTACTCGAAGGCGTACGGTCGGCTCAGAGCGGCCGCGCTCCCACCCGAGGCGTCCCTGAGGCTCATCGAGCAAGCAGCGGAGGACTACCGAAATGGCAAGCAGCCGGGGCGACTTGAGTGACCCCCTCTGGTTCAAGGGCAGCTACAGCAACGAAAGTGGCGGCAACTGCGTAGAGGTCGCCGCCAACCTCCCCGGCCTGGGCCCCCTTCATCGCCGCTCTGAAGGCCTGCTGACAGTCGGACGCCCCCTCCCCGGAGGGTAAGCCGCAGAAGTGTGACACTCCGCGCCAAAGTGTCACACTTTCGCGAAGAAGCCCCCCCTCCCGCCGACATCGGCAAAGGGCCACAGCCCGAAGGCGGCCACCCACCCGGGCAGCCCCCTTCATCACCGCGCTCAAGACTCCTGTTGACGAGTCGGGCTTGCTGCGGGCGCCGTAGCCGGTATCGTCGCAGTAGAAGAGGAACGAGCCCCCGCCACGGCCGGTACCGTGACAGGGGCTCAGGCTCACTCAGGAGCCTTCGGAGGCCCCTAATATTCCTGGGGGCCTCCGGCTACCTGGTGATCCACCAGAGCCACGACCTCCTCACGTGCTTGGCCCACGATTCCGGCAACCACCGGGTGAACCGACACACAAGAGTCAGCCTTGGCTTGGCATGACGTCCCATGGGTGCGCCTCCCTTTTCTCAGGGAGGCGGCCTTTTTTCGTACCCGGAACCGCCTCGCTTCGGGCCGGGCCCCGAGGGGACGGGACCCGGAACAAGGGAGGCGCACCCGAGGGTGCGTCATATGACGGATATTACCGTCAAATCGCATATGCCATGAACCACTTGAGCCAGGCAACGAAAAGGCGGTCACCCCCAGCAAGGGGCAACCGCCTTCAAGCGAACCGGAGTTGACCGGAGCTGACCGGAGTCGACAGGTCAGGCCAGATCAGGGCGAGTCAGATCAGACCGCCGACCCCGCCTTCCACTGCGCCCAGTCCATGTTCCAGCCGTTGAGGCCGTTGTCCGGAGACACCGTCTTGTCGCCGGTGTTGGAGATGACGACCACGTCGCCGACGATCGAGTTGTTGTAGAACCACGCCGCCGGCATGTTCTTGTCGCCCGCGCCCTTCACGTCCTGCAGGCCCACGCAGCCGTGGCTGGTGTTGACGCTGCCGAACACCGAGGGCGAGCCCCAGTAGTTGCCGTGGATGAACGTGCCGGAGCTGGTGAGGCGGATGGCGTGCGGGACGTCCTTGATGTCGTACTCGCCCTTGCCGTCGTCATCCGTGAAACCGACCGTCGCACCGTTCATACGCGTCTGCGTGAACTTCTCGGACATGACCATCTGGCCGTTG